>Ga0255782_10003357_pt1 | contig 12187 bp, 12 predicted proteins | sample 101ome_26_FD_179980 | JGI IMG/M metagenome (GOLD analysis project Ga0255782, IMG submission 179980) | Coastal salt marsh microbial communities from the Groves Creek Marsh, Skidaway Island, Georgia - 101408AT metaG (version 2) | ecosystem: Environmental > Aquatic > Marine > Intertidal zone >...
ACGACTAGAAGACTTTTGGCTCTCGACGCCACCAACAGAATGAAAGATCCTTGTGTCAGCGTGGCTACAAACAGGGCATGGAACAGGCTCACCACTTTTATCATCTAACACAATTTCTCCTTCGAGATTGACCTTCTGATCAGCAATATCTCGGCAGATAGGACACTCTCGCCTTTTGTTCCATTCATTAGCTGTTATCCTCTCGTCCAAGTATACTCACCTCCATAGCCATTTGTTGCATAGAATCAAACATGATATTCAAGTCTAAAGTCCTAACTAAGTATAGTATAGCTCTAGGTTCTCCGTCATATTTCACTGCTATGCCTCCCTCTGGCGAAGCAGCAGCGAACACTATGTCTGGCATCCCCATCTCTTTGAGTTCTTGTATGAACGAATCTATTTTTGATAAAAGCTCTTCATTTACAGCCGAATCACTCATCAAGAGCTGCCTCCTTTATTTTCTTAGCAAGTATTTTTAGAGCCTTGATAGTTTTCTCATCTTCATAGTCATAGTATACTTGAGTGTTAATGGCTTTCTTAATAGAGTTAGAGTGGGAGATAACATCTGCTTTCCACTCTTCGAATTTATCCTTAACAAACGATGCAAAGACTTCTTGCTTAGGTACCCAACACCTATGGCACATCACAACAGCTTCTAGAGCCATCTCGTATCTTTCTACTTCCTCATATTCTTCCCACTGGTTATTTGAGTATACATCAGACTCGTCAACTAAGACTTCTTGCTTTATTATTTCGTACTCAGCAGGCTCTAAAACGTGGCTTCTAGTGCCAGTTCCACAGGAAACGCATTTGCCATACTTAGGTCGCACATCATCACGAGTGACTGTTGCCATGAACTGTAACACTTTCATCGGGTAATTAACAGTCGTGTTCCTAATCAATCGCTATTCTCAAATAGACATAGTGTGTCGAACTAATATGGCAGGCGATACTAGCCCAGAAGCAACTACTATCAAAGTAGAAGTAGAAGATAGAGGAAATAAGATAGAATCAGTAGACGGAACTAGTGTCTTTCAAACAAAGACAGCACTCTTAGTTTCTGATTGTGGTAGAGAAGCACTACCGAGTCAGACATTTGGTGCACTTGGTATAACTACTACTGTAAAGTCTTTAGCACAGATACACGGTGATGAAGTCATCACAGGCAGAGGCATCCAACTAAAAGCAAATACAACAAACACTGCAGCGATAGTAATCGGTGGTACTTCGGTAACAGCTAGTGCAACAGCTTCTGCTATTGACGGAATACCACTAGCAGCAGGAGATACCCTATTTATTGAAATAACTAAGCTTTCTTCTCTTTACGCACATACTACAGCAAATACACAATATCTTCATTGGATAGCTTACTGATGAGGTATCCACACTCAATGTGGTGATTAAATGGGGTATATGGGTTCAAGTAGGATACTTGTAGACTACGACAATGACGGAACCCGAGACGGAATAATTACCCAACTAAATGTAGGCAGTGGCCTCACTGGGACACTAATTAACGGCGTTCTTTCTCTAGAAGCTAGTGGCGGAGGAGGGGCTATTTATGATGGAACAATAACTTTAGCAGCCGGTACTAACATGAGTGGCGGCGGCGATTTTACTACTAACCAAAACTCAGCAGAAACAATTACTTTCGACGGCCTAAGCAACGCTCAAATCCAAGCCCTGATAACAGGAACATCCCCTATATCCGTATCAAGTGGAGTAGTATCTTTTACAGGTGGTCTAAATGACTTATCGGACGTAACCATTACTTCTCCAGCAGATGGGGATGCTCTGCTTTACAATGGATCAGCTTGGGTTAACTCTCCCAGAGATGTGGCTTTTATTAGAGTGAAAAACGATACTCTTAGCACACTAAACAAAGGAGAAGTAGTGTATATTTCTGGGCCACATAACTCTAATGTTGCAGATGTAGAACTAGCAAGGGCAAACTCTGCTACAACAATGCCCGCTATAGGTATACTATACCAAACACTAAATGCTGGAGATGAAGGACTCGCTGTAGTATACGGTAAAGCCAACGGCGTTGCCCTCCCTTCACCTACCTTTTCTGAAGGAGATATAGTGTATATTTCTGGGCCACATAACTCTAATGTTGCAGATGTAGAACTAGCAAGGGCAAACTCTGCTACAACAATGCCCGCTATAGGTATACTATACCAAACACTAAATGCTGGAGATGAAGGACTTGCTGTAGTATACGGTAAAGCCAACGGCGTTGCCCTTCCTTCACCTACCTTTTCTGAAGGAGATATAGTGTATGTTTCGACAACAACTGCAGGAGCAGTAACTGCTACTAAGCCAACAGGATCTAGCGACTTAATCCAAAACATAGGAATAGTAATGCAAACGCACGCTACGAACGGTGTTATCTTCATAACAGGTGTGGGGCGTTCTAACGATGTTCCTAATTCGTTTAGTATCGCCGGAGATATCACCACAACTGGAGATGTAAGTGGGGCAGATGGTACGTTTACTGGAGACGTTTCAATTGGCGGTAAATTAACTGTTACTGGGCTGATCGATCCTACAGGGCTTGAGCTAACGCCTGTTTCCGCAAATCCCGGCGGAGTTGCTGCTAACACGATCTGGCAAGACTCTGGTAATTCTAATCAATGGAAAATAGGAGCTAATAGAGTAGTAGATGCAGGAAATATATCAACTATAGCCGGTGGAGCAGGATTTGTCACAGATTTAAGCGGATTTGATACAGGGGACCTTACAGAAGGAAGTAATCTGTACTATACAGATACTCGTAGTAGATCGGCAGTATCTGTTGGTACTCCAGCTGCAGCTTCGGGTTCAGGAAGTATTTCTTATGTTTCTGGTACAGGAGTATTCACGTACACACCTCCTGATCTTTCTGGATATCTTACTTCCTATACTGAAACTAACGACTTAACCGCAGCTGTTACTTGGGCTAATGTCCCCGATGCCAATATCACACAATCTTCGGTTACACAGCATCAAGCAGCTCTTTCGATTACAGAGTCACAAATTAGCGACTTAGGTACTTATCAAACACAGAACGCTGTACTAACTGACTTAGCGGGATTAACCCAAGCTACTGATAAACTACCTTACTTCGATTCTGCCACAACAGCTGCCACAACAACACTTACTTCATTTGCTAGAACACTTTTAGATGACGCAGATGCAGCAACAGCTCGAACTACGCTTGGGGTAGACGCAGCAGGTACAGATAACTCAACAGATGTAACCCTTGCCACAGTCACTGATAATTATTTATCAATTAGTAGTCAGCAAATCACTGCAGGTACTGTTCCAGTATCTCTCGGAGGTACAGGTTCTACAACTGCTTCTGCAGCAAGAACTGCACTAGGCGTAGACGCAGCAGGTACAGATAACTCGACTCCGGTAACTCTGGCTTCAGTTGCTAGCAATTACTTGAGTTTAGCAGGGCAACAAATTACTGCAGGTACAGTACCAATATCTCTCGGAGGTACAGGTTCTACAACTGCTTCTGCAGCAAGAACTGCATTAGGAGTAGACGCAGCAGGTACAGATAACTCGACTCCAGTTACGCTCGCTACCGTTTCTGGAAACTACTTAGCACTAAGCGGTCAAGAAATAACTGTAGGAACAGTTCCAGTATCTCTTGGTGGTACAGGATCCACTACCGCAGCTAACGCTAGAACTGCACTAGGGTTAGCTATTGACACCGATGTCCAAGCATATGATGCGGACCTGTCTGCAATAGCAGCTCTTTCCTCTGCTGATGGTAATTTTATTGTTGGCTCTGCTACAGGCTGGGTTGCAGAAAGCGGAGCTACTGCCAGAACTAGCTTAGGGCTAGGAACAGCAGCGACCTCCGATACTGGAGACTTCGCTACTGCAGCTCAAGGAACAAATGCAGACACAGCATTCGGCTGGGGTAATCATGCCTCTGCCGGATACTTAACTAGCTATACTGAAACAGACACTCTAAATGATGTAGTAGGAAGGGGGAGTAGTACAACATCCGCTATTACAGTAGGAGGATTGACTGTAGATACTAATACCTTAGCAGTAGATACCGTCAATAATAGAGTAGGTCTAGGAACTACTTCTCCAAAAACTAAGCTAACGATAGAAGGTTCTGTAACACTCAAAGAGCAGGCCGCTGCCGATGCAGATAGTGCAGCTTACGGTCAGTTGTGGGTTAAAACAGGTACGCCTAACGAGCTTTACTTCACAAACGATGCAGGAACAGACATCCGCCTTGACTCAGAAACTGACTCGGTAGTTGGTGGAATCAACGGCTTGGTTAAGTCAGATGGTGGAGGCAACATCAGCGCTGCTGTAGAAGATACTGACTATCAAGGGGTACTCGCCGAAGGAGCTTTCGCTGATGGCGACAAAACTAAACTCGACGGTATCGACTCAAATGCTACTGCAAACACGGGAGCACTTGCTGATCTGGATACCGTAGGCACTTCAGAGATTGATGACGATGCGGTAACTTACGCTAAGATACAGAATGTATCAGCCACTGATAGACTCCTCGGACGTGATTCAGCAGGAGCAGGTGTTATCGAAGAAATCACCCCTGCAAATGTCCGAACTATGCTCAATATAGCAGATGGAGCAACTAACACCGCTGCACCAGCAATTGAAGACAACTCAGGCACTCCAGCATTCGCTACAGGAATCACAAAAGCGGAAGTACAAACCTTACTCAATGTAGCAGATGGTGCTACCGCAAACACAGGAACTGTCACAAGCGTAGCTACAGGTACTGGACTAAGTGGAGGGCCAATCACATCTACAGGAACTGTCTCGCTGGCAAACACAGCCGTTACAGCAGGTTCCTACACTAATGCTGACATAACCGTTGATGCCCAAGGAAGAATCACTGCTGCAGCAAACGGTAGTGGGGGCGGAGGAACTCCGTCAGGCGTGGCGGGAGCAGTTCAGTTCAGCGATGGCTCGGCTTTTGATAGCGATGATGCTAACTTACACTATGACAATGCTAACAACCGACTAGGCATCGGAACTAATAGCCCAAGCGAGACGCTTCATGTTTCTGGAAACGTGCTTCTCGAAGACCCTTCCTCAACAGGCTCTTCCGACCATTTGCTTGAAGTTAGGTCAGCTTCATCAGCTACTCCCGATAATGCAATCATCCTTGTCTCAGCCGACACTGACTCTAAACTCCCAAGACTCCATATACGAGATATAGAAGCTAACTCAGGAACATTTAACGGAAATTATTCAGCTTATTTTGCCCTTGACCGAGCATCAGCAATCGTTACAGGCTCGGCTCAAAACGACTTGCTAATCGCTAACGGCAACTACAACAAAGATATTCACCTTTGCACTAATAACACATCTAATGGTTCACAGGCTCAAGCCAAACTAACGATTGCTTCCGATGGTGATGTAGGAATCGGAACGACTTCCCCAGCCCAAAAGCTACATGTGAGTGGAACGATCCGACAAACAGGTGCTACATCAGCAGTCCTTGTAGCTGACGCTAACGGAGATTTGACGGCAGCATCGACTCTTGCTGATGTTGCCTACTATCAAGCACAACCTCCCCTTCCTCCCGGTCCCGGTGCACCACCGGGGATTGGTAATTGGCACGCACCTATCGCAGCGGTCTTTTCTGGGTGGATTGACATCGGTGGGTACTATGTCCCTGCATTCCAGTGATAATGACGGTTAAATACCGGATGAAAGAACCACTTTACCATGGAGGAAGAAGTTTCACCCCAGCCAAGTAAGACGATAGATTTGAACGCAGAAGATAGTCTGAGAGAAATTAATCTCACATTGACAGTAGGCCAAATTGAACTGATAACAGTACTTATTGAACAAAATATCCAACCTAAAGGATATGAGATGATCAAGCTAGTTTATGAGTTATTCCAAAGGCTACAGATACCAGAGGTCTTCGCCGACAGTACAGAACAAACTTCTCTGGAGGCTTTTGATTGAGTGAGAAAATCAACAATTCACAAAAACAAGAGGGTGCATCAGCACGAGAAGTATGTATCCATATAGCAAGAGAACTATCTAATCTAGTAAAACATACATTAGGGCCTAATGGTCTAGATAATATGTTAGTAGATGTAGCAAAAGATTCTGTAATCACAAATGACGGTGCGACCATTATCAAGCAATCTGCTATTGATCACCCCGTTGCTAAAGTCATCATGCACGTAGCAAAAACACAAGAAGAACAGTGTTATGATGGTACTACTTCCTCATTGGTACTTACAGGAGAACTAATGACACAAGCAGGTGACTTACTGAAAAACAAGATCCATCCAACAAAGATTTCACTTGGGTTCCAGATTGCTGCTTTGAAGGCAGAAGAAATACTTCTAGACATGGGCATTAAGCCAGATGAAGATATGTTGAATCTCATCGCTCAAACCGCTATGACAGGTAAGTCAGCAGAAGCTGACAAAGAACACTTAGCGGATATTTGTGTCGAAGTTGCTATGGCAGTTCCTATGGATGATATCACTATTGTACAGCGACCAAACGGTAAAGTAAAAGATTCAACAGCGATTTCTGGCTTACTTATTGACGGTCAAAAGCTCGACCATATTATGCCCGATGCGGTAGAAGCCCCGAAGATTGGTTTAGTCGCAGCGGATATTGATATTCCAGATTATACTCAGCAGCTAAATGTTCAGTTATCTGGTAACGATGATGTTAAACAATTTATCCAAAGTAGAAACCAACAGTTAGTTGATATGGCTCAGAACCTTGTTGATACAGGAATGAATGTACTATTCTGTTCCAGAGAAGTACACCCAGCTATCATCGAGCACTTAGCTAGCTCAGGGATATATGCGGTACGAAGAGTACGCAGAAGTGATATGGAAGCATTAGCTAATGCCACTAAATCTAGAATAGTAATGAACATAGATACCTTTTCAGAAAAGGATCTAGGAACCGCAGGACTTCTTGAAGAAATTACCGTAGGTGAAAAGCCTATGATAAAAATCACAGATACACCAAACAAGTCAACAGTATCTGTTTTGGTTAGAGCTCCTACCGAACATGTAGTCTCTGAAATAAAAAGAGCATTTGACGACGCTATCGGTGTAGTGTCTATTGCTCATGAAGATAACAGCGTGCTGCCCGGTGGCGGTGCACCATACATGCAGCTATCTAGCAAACTCAAAGAGTTCGCAGCAACAGTTGGAGGAAGAGAGCAAATGGCCGTAGAAGCTTTTGCTAACGCCCTCGAAATTATCCCAAAGACTCTTGCAGAAAACTCTGGATTAGATCCTATTGATGCTATGATTGCCTTAAGAAAAGCTCACACGCAAGAAGAAGGATGGAAATATGGGATTAATGTTATAGATGGTTCTGCCGTGGATATGCTTAGCGAGAAAGTACTAGAACCTAAGAGAGTAGTTGCACAAGCAGTAAGAAGTGCAGCAGATATCGCTTCACAACTAATAAGAGTAGAGTTAATTACAACTGCAAAACCAATATCGGAGATAGGTGACGATGACTTCCAATTCTGAAATCGAAGAAATACTAGCAAAGCTTGTCCAAACAGACAAACCATTTGTATTGATGATCGAAGAGCATGGCTCTTTGAATTACTATACAAACAACAAAGGGGATAGACTAATCCTCGTAAATAAGGAGTGATAAAAATGCCAATAGCACCACCAAATAGCCCACTATTAGATCTAATGTACCAAAACTCACCAATAATTGGTGACATGGTATCGAAAGAAGAAATGCTAGAGCTACAGAGAGAACAAGAGGCAAGACTCCTCGGTACATTCTTTGTACAAGCGATCTTTTTGTCTTTAGCTATCATGCTATACGCTACTTGGAAGTGGAGTCAATTTAGTGAACCATGGGAATCAGCTTTGTTTTATGGTTTACTTTCATTTTCACTTCAAGCAGCATTGTACTTCTCATATAGAACAATGTTTGAGGACTCATCTAATTACAGGAAAGAATTGAAGAGAATGAAAACGAAGCAAAAGAGAAGGATGGCTCAAATGTCTTTCGAAATGAGAAAAATGCAAACTGAGAGTCTTCTGCAACAACAGATGAACCAATATCACGCACAGATGCAGATGGCTAATGCAGATGGCGTTATTACTCCACAAGAGCAAGCACTACTAAACAATACTGCTCAAACCATTCAGCAAACCGCAGCGGGGGCTGGTATGGGAAACTTGGACTTAAACGAGCTAGCCAAGCAGCTAGGTATAGACCAATTCAAACTTGGACCTATACCCCTTGGACCCAAAATGACTTTCGAGCAGCCGCCAATCAATACTATGACAGTGGCTTCTCAGCAGGCTATGCCAGTGCAGAAGCTCGACTTGGAACCAAAGGACACAACCAGCTTAGAAGCACAGACGAAAGAACAGTACGCATAAGATGCAGTGCAGTTACAATAGCAGGACATAGGTGTAAAAGATATGGCAAAGAACGGTGCTGGCAGCACAGCTAATTCTGGAACCGATGTCTGTCCTAAGTGTGATAATCCATTCGTACATTATTTAATGTGCCCATCATGTGGCTACTACCAAGGGACTCCAGTATAGGTGATACCATGGGTGTTATTTTCAAAGATGTTGGTGACGATCAACAAGAAGCTATGATGGAAACAATCTATGTCGGTCAGACATGGCAATTTAGATACATGAAAGCTAAGTTTTTCTTTTGGGCAACAGTGAGTACTCTTACAGGAATGGTCGGTACTGCCTTTATTGACTATGGTATCTACAAATTTACTGACTATTCTGGTATCATAGGGTGGTTACTAGCGTGAGTGGTGAAATCATAGTAGGCCACGCACTGTGGCAAATGCTTACTCATAGCTCTAGCTATATTACTCAGCAAGTTGGAGTGTATGGTGCATCAGAAACAGGTAAAACCACGTTAGATAAGCAACTAACTACTAAAGGCGAAATTAGGCCCCTTGGGGAATTTGATAGGACACATCATGAAAAGACATGGTTGGGTAAAGAGAAGATGCCGACAGCAACCACTAAGAGAGTTAAATCAGAAGGCATGAGTACTAGAACGATTGTATCCCGTGATTTAGGAGGGCATACCGAGTATCGAAATATGTGGCTCAAAGATATGATTGAGAGAAAGGTAAAGACAGTAGTTGTTGTAGTGGATGACCGACATCTGACCGATCCTAGAAACACAGACAATCAAACAGCATTAGGATATCTAGTAGAATCATTATCTAAGAATAAAGTACCTAAAGGATTATCACTAAGAGCTAGACTAAGAGCAAAAAGATATTCTCCACAAAGAATAATCTTACTAGCGAATAAAGCCGACCAATGGATGGAAGATGAAGACTTCTATACATGGGAAAGAGGGCTAGTAGCTCGTCACAAAATATTCGATGTATTCAGAAATGATTTATACCGGTTGCAGAACATGCACATACCAGTGCACATGGATGCGATGAGTGCGAGATACGGCTGGAACGTAGAAGGAGCAGTACTTAAGGGGATGAAAATATGACTAACGATTACCAACAAGAAAGACTAGCACAGATGATGGCTCAAATGCCACAGCATAAAGGACAAGACTACGATGACATAGTAGCCACAGTTGATTTTAACTTATCTACTCATCCTAATCCAAAGAAAGCCCGCAAAAAGAACATCAAGAAAGCAGTAAAAGCACTGAAACCGATGAAAAGACCATTTTGGTTATTTGGCTACAAGCGTAGCAAAGGGCACCAATGTGTTGTAGATGGTACTAATTGTACTGGTGCAGACTACGGAGACTTATTTGATCAGTATCACCGTGATCCGTATACTCTACAGGTCAAACCATTTCAGCCATGGACAGGTGTACTTCCCGGCAAAGGCAGACAACTTCCGGGTACCTACTGCCCACAACATCTAATGTTGTATCATAACCTTATGGAATGGTTAGAGCAAGAGCAAGCAGAAGCAGATCCTAACTTCTTTCAGAGAATGGCAAAGAAAGGGGTGGCGTTTGTTCCGATTAAGAAAGGAGAAAAGAAGCCAGAGCACCCACTTATTGTCAAGTATACCCCAGTATTTGTCGAATTACAAAAAGACGGGGTGCCAGTTTATCACTATAGAAACCCGATAACGGGTGAAAACGATATCACCATGGTAGTGTTTGATAACCGTGTACTAAAGGCAACTGCCCCTACCGGAAATAAGCTAAGCACTATGGATATGGCAAAGTATCACGAAGTAGTCGAGAAGATTAGTCAAGAGCAAAGAGCCTAAAAAGTAGTATAGGATGCGAGTAACATGGCGTGGAGTTTTGGAAGCAACAATAACCAGTCAGACTTAACCCCTCCGGGCGTAGGCGGGGCTCTCTCACAAGATCAAATGAATTTATTTGCTAATGCAGCTCAAAGCTCAGGGCTAACAGACATGGCACTTAACCAAGTTAACCAAATGACTGGCGGGATGAAAAATGAAGATCAAGTACAGATGTTATACCATTTAATGGCTATCCATCCTAACGAAGTCGCCCTCTTTTTCTTAGAAAATCAATCTTTCATGCTAGAGTTTGCTAACTTAATCTCTTTACTTATGAGAAAAGAACTGTACGCTTGGTTCTCCTCTGGTGTAATCAATGCTACCATTAATGCAGAAAAGGCAGCAGCTGCTGGCTATTCTACGATCACTCAAGAAAACGTAGATGCTCAGATTGCTAAAGTAGTACCGATCCAACAGTTCCAACAAGCTGTTAGCAACGCCGATATGCAAGCTCTACAGATGATGAGCGGTCATCAGCAAAACATGATGATGCAAAATCAACAACAACAGTGGCAGCAACAACAGCAACAACAGATGTATAACCAACAAATGATGATGGGTCAGCCACCACAACGAGCTGGCTTAGGATCTGCTTTGGGGAACTTTGGGTCTTCTCTAATTAGAGGTTCACTAGGACTACCTCCAGCCCAACAACCAATGGGCTATCAACAGATGCCTTATCAGCAAGGAATGCTTCCGCCTCAATAGGGGGAAGTGAATGCCGTCAATAGCTCCACCGGGTAATGACATATCTAAGTGGCCCAAAGCGCTCCCCAGTAGCAACCAGATAGCAGTCGTAGAAGCTGCAAAAAATGTTACCACCCAAGCTGGTTCAGCTACTAAGACCATGCAGCTGATAAATAGCAGCATAGCAAGGTACTCACAATTTTTCACAGCTCATTTTGGTCTCCAACCTACTCAGCAGATCTATAATACATACTTCAAGAACAAAAACGTGACTCAGGGAGCCGGTACTCTGGCTATTGCACAAGAAATAATGGCATTCAAAGATCCAGCTCCAGAAGATTATGGGCTAACTAAGGAAGTCCTAATTGGAATCATAGTTGCGATGTCTAGAATAGAAAGCTTAGAAGGAGGAAAGCAAGCCGCCAAGGCGGAAGCAGATGCCCTTCTTGAGCCAGCAGTGTTTACTCTAGATGTCAGACCAACTGCAGAAGCTTACATAGCCTACCAAGAAACCCAATCGACTAAAGACTTAGCATCTATTTTGAAAAGTAAAACAGGTGCTAGCGTAGGTGCAGTGTGGCCTAAACCTAATGGATTCACAAAAACCGAGGTTAGAGACCCTAAAAACAACAAATTCATCCGTTACGAGTTTACTAAGCAGCACCCAGATGGCTACAAAATACATGGCGATAGAATCTTGTATTACTACTACCAAGCGTATTCTAAAACTCCAAAGTACTTTTGGGAATTTTCTTCTAGACATAGAATAAGATATCATATAGATCCTAAAGATAAAAGTAAAGTAGATATTGTAGTAGTTTCAGTAGATCCAGCTACAGGTGCACAGAGTCAATCCGGGTTCTATAGAGTAGCTACCTCCACTGATCAAAACGATTTACTCAATCCCGGGTTTTTCTTATCGAAAGTAAAAGAAAAGCTGTTTCCAGAGCTATTTTTACTAACCGATGGAATAGTATTATCAACAGATGAGCGTAAGTCTGCATACTTAGATCAACTAAACACTGCAGTAAACATGTGGACAGGTGTGCCAGATAAAGCTCAGACTCCTATTACTATTACACTAAATCAAGAATACAACTTTAATCCCGCAGATGGAGTACAACAGGAACCAAACAACAAAACTACAGTCCCTTACAATTACCTCGAAATAAATCTACAACCGACAGGCATTGAAGAAGCTATGAGAAGAATCTTAG
>Ga0255782_10003360_pt1 | contig 12181 bp, 12 predicted proteins | sample 101ome_26_FD_179980 | JGI IMG/M metagenome (GOLD analysis project Ga0255782, IMG submission 179980) | Coastal salt marsh microbial communities from the Groves Creek Marsh, Skidaway Island, Georgia - 101408AT metaG (version 2) | ecosystem: Environmental > Aquatic > Marine > Intertidal zone >...
ATCCAATGGACGTATTGGCTGAAAAAAGTAATTTTTTAGAAGTTGCTTATTTACTTTGGTATGGTGAGCTTCCATCAAAAATCGAATGGAATGAATTCTCAGATGCAATCAAAAACCATACAATGGTTCATGAACAGCTAAATACCTTTTTTAATGGTTTTAGAAGAGGCGCTCACCCCATGGCAATTATGGTTGCTGTCGTTGCTGCACTATCAGCATTTTATCCAGACTCAATTAATATCTCTGATCCAGCTCAAAGAAGGATATCTGCCAGAAGAATGGTGGCAAAAATACCTACTCTCGCTGCTATGGCTTTTAAATATAGCTTAGGACAACCATTTGTTTATCCTGATAATTCATTAAATTATTCAGAAAATTTTATGAAAATGTGTTTTGCTGTTCCAGCTGAACCTTATAAGATAAATAAAACATTTGCTAAGGCGTTAGATAAAATATTTATTTTGCATGCAGATCACGAACAAAATGCATCTACATCAACTGTAAGACTTGCTGCATCTTCAGGTGCTAATCCATTTGCATCAATTTCTACTGGTTTTACTTCTTTATGGGGTCCGTTACATGGTGGTGCAAATGAAGCGGCTCTAAATATGCTAAAAGAAATTGGCGATGTTAAAAATATTCCTGAGTATATAAAGAAAGCTAAAGACAAAAATGATCCATTTAAATTGATGGGTTTTGGACATAGAGTTTATAAAAATTACGATCCAAGAGCCAAAGTAATGCAAAAGACATGTCATGAAGTGTTAAGCGAAATTGGTAATAATGATAATAAATTACTACAAGTTGCAAAGGAGTTAGAAAAAATTGCTCTCAGTGATGAGTATTTTATTGAAAAAAAACTTTATCCAAATATTGATTTTTATTCAGGTATCACACTAAGCGCCATGGGTTTTCCCACTACAATGTTTACAGTATTATTTGGACTGGCCAGAACTGTTGGCTGGTTAGCACATTGGAAAGAGATGATGGTCGACAAGTCTGCCAGAATTGGAAGGCCTAGGCAACTATATACTGGTGCACAACCGAGAGAATTTAAAGATTTATCAAAAAGATAGAAAGTTAATTTAAATTAGCAACTAAATCTTGTGCAATTTTTTTGGAAGTATTTTTATTTGAAAAATTTTCTAAAATAAAGTTGTAATCAATAATCATTTTTCTAAATTTGCCTTTATTTTCTAGAAAAAAGTGTAAATGATTTAAAATTTTTTTAGAATTGCAGTCTGCTTGGATAAACTCGGGTATTATTATTTTGTTGGCAATAATATTAATAATATTTATAAATTTAACTTTTACGAAAGGTTTTATAAAAAAATAATTTATCCAATTAAATTTATAAATTGTAAAAAAAGGAATTTGAGATTTACAAAGTTCTAAACTTACTGTTCCAGATTTAGCTATTGCAAATAAAGATTTTTCAAAATATTTTTTTTTTTGAATTACATTTGATGAAATAATAGTTTTAAATTTATGTAAATTTTTTAAATGTCTACTGACATTCTCATAAGTGCTTTGTGTAACTGCAAAATGATAAACATATTCATTTCCCAGGGAATTCATTATTTCTATAAAAATAGGCATTAAAATTTTAATCTCGCTGTCTCTACTTCCCGGACAAAAAGATATTATTTTACTATTAATGTTATAATTATTCTCATTCCGGTTGAATACTTCAAAAAAAGGATGGCCGACAAAATCATTTTTAATTAAATATTTATCAAAATATTTTTTTTCAAATTCAAAAAGTAAATAAATTTTATCCAGTAACTTTTTAATTTTATTAGCTCGCTTTTCTCTCCATGCCCATATTGATGGAGCTACATAGTGAAAGAATTTAGGTTTAACATTATTATTAAATTTTAACTTTTCAATCACTCGAAATACAAAATCTGGTGAGTCGACCGAGAAAACAATATCTGGGTTGAATTTTTCTATATATTCTACTGTTTGATTAATTTTTTTTTTTATATAAAAAACATTTTTAAACACATCTGTAATTCCAAAAAAAGTAATATCTTTTGCCTCAAAAGGACCACTAATATTAAGTTTTTTAAGATTATTTCCGGTTATACCTTTAATCTCAATATTACATGAAATTAAATTCTTTATGACTTTATATGCTAATATGTCGCCAGATTCTTCTCCAGTAATTATAAAAATTTTTTTTGGCATTAATGTTAAATTATAGAAATAAAAAATTTATTATTATTTGATAAGTTAATTGATTTTTCTTGATTTAAAAAAATATTTTGGTTTTTTTTTAAAAAAATACCATTTAATTTACATTTTATACCTAATTTAATAGTTTTTATCCCTATTGTCGGTAAATCATACTTTAAGTTTTGATTTTTTTTTGGAAATTTTATCAAGACACCTGAGGTTTTTTTCTTATTTTTATTTATTTTTATTACTCTATTTAACATATTATCAGTGCCTTCCGCTGCCTCTATTGCAACTATATATCCTTCATCAATAACAATGCCCTGAGCGTTATCAAACTTACTTAAATTATCTAAAATTTTTTTACCTTTTCTCGCATCTAAGATATCTAATTTGCTAGGTTTTTTATGAGTGGCAGTTTTTTTTAATAATAAGTTTTTTGAATATTTATGACTTTCAATGACTTTTATTCTATTTTGCTCAAGAATAGATTTGGCTAAGTTCAAGATATTTCCATCTCCTTCTTTAAAAGCCTTTATTAAACGCGGTAAATAAGAAACAGCCTTTATATCAAGTTTCATTTTACTTAAAATTGGTCTTTTGACATAACCTGCGAATATAACTTCGCTTACCTTATTTTCTTTTAGTAGTTTTAAGATTTTTCCAAATTGTCCTAGTTGAATTTTAATAGAATTTTTTATTTTTTTTTCAGTTATGTTTAAAATAATAAATTTTTTTTTATTTTTTATAAGCGATCTAATTATTTCCTTTGGATAATCTCCCTCACCTGCAAATATTGCAATCATTATTTTGGTCTACAAATATCTCTATTGGGGTTTTTATTTTGAATAAATTTCACTAATATTTTTTCTAATTCATTATTTTGTTCTAAATTTAAAATATATTCTTTCATATTTTTACAACTAAATAATTCATTAATAATTTTTTTATATCTTTCAATTTCTTGATTTTTAAAACCTTTTCTTTTTAGTCCAACGAGATTAATATTTTCAAAAAAAGATCTATTACCTTTTACTAAAGTGAATGGGAGAACATCCTTATCTACACCTGTCATTCCACCTATCATTGCCCCTTTTCCAATTTTAGTAAATTGAAGAATTGCTGAATTTCCTCCAATTATTACATCGTCGTCAAAAAAACAATGACCTGCTATTGCGGCATTATTTGCAATAACTAAATTATTTCCAAGTTGACAATCATGACCGATATGTGCGCCAACCATAAATAGACAGTTATTTTGTATTTTTGTGATTTTGCCTCCTTGCTCAGTTCCTAAACTAATGTTGGAATATTCTCTAAATGAGTTGTTGTTTCCAATTTCTAAAAATGTTTTTTCGCCTTTGAATTTTAAATCTTGAGGATTTGTACCTATACTGCAAAATGGGTAAAATATATTTTCTTCTCCAATAGTGGTGTTACCTTGAATATTTACTGAATTAATCAGCTCACAATTATCACCTATTTTAACATTTTCACCAATTACACAATAATCGCCAATTTTAACATTTTCTCCAATTTTTGCATTTTTATGAATAGAGGCTTTTGAACTAATCATTTCTATCAACTATAGTTGCCATCCATTCAGCATCTGCCATTTTTTCATTATTGCAAAATGCTGTTCCTTTATATCTCCATATCTTTCCTTTTATTTTATCTACTTTACACTCTAAAAAAAGATCACACGGAGGTAATACTGGTTTTCTAAACCTAGCATTTTGAATTGACATTAAGTAGACCAATTTATTTTCAACCTCTTTTTTATCAATACTATAAGCCGCTAACGCTGCAGCAGCTTGGCCAAAAGCTTCAACGATCATTACCCCTGGCATAACTGGTTGACCTGGGAAATGGCCTTGTAAAAAAAATTTTTTAGTATCTAAATAAATTTGCCCAACTGCAGATTTCATTGGAATTATATTATACAAGTTGTCTATTAATAACATTGGATCTCTATGGGGTAAAAGATTTTCAATTTCTTTCTTATTAATTTTTGGAAGATTGTTATTAATCATTATTACTCCTTTTAATAAAATCTCTTATAGGCATAGCTGGAAAACCAATTACTCTAGAATTATCACTAATATTTTTTAAAACTCCTGAATGACCTCCAATACTAACATTACTACCTATTAATAGATGTCCAGATATTCCAGATTGACCACCTATCATGCATCTATCTCCAATTTTTGAACTTCCAGCTATACCTACTTGTCCAGCAATATAAGAATGTGATCCTATGCTCACATTATGAGCTATGTGCACAAGATTATCAATCATTGAGCCTTCACCAATAGTTGTATTTGAAAATGAACCACGATCAATTGTACAGTTAGAGCCAATATAAACATTTTTATGCAAATGGACATAGCCTATATGCGGTATAAAATAAAATTTTTTATTAATGTATTTAAAACCATAACCAATTTTACCAATCACTGTACCATCATTAATTATTACATTGTCTTCGATAACACAATTTGAGATTGAGCAATTTGATCCAATTTTAACATTATTACCAATTTTAACATTTTTTTTAATTGTTGAATTTATTCCAACAACAAAATTTTTACCAATCTTAGCTCTAGAATCTACTAATGTATTTTTTTTTAAATACAAACCATATTTTTTACTTCTCTTAAAATCATATATTTCAGAGTCTGCCTCGGGGTAAAAAACCTTTGCAATTAATATAAAATCTAACAAAGGTTTGGTTGATATAACTGGAATTATTTGCAAATCTTTGATGTATGAAATATTTTTTTTTTCTATAAAACAATAAGAAGCGTTAGTACGTTTTAAATCTGATAAATACTTTAAATTATCAAAAAAAGTTATTTGATTTTTTTTAGCGTCTATCAAGGTAGAAATATCATAAACATTTTTTTTTTGAAATTTCTCTTTAATGCTAAAAGAAGTTTTTCTTAAAATATAGTTGATGTCAAACGGACCTTTATTTTTAAAAAAGGATTTCATTAAATTTAAAAGGTACTGCCAAGTTGGAAAGTAAAATTCTCTTCAATATCAGTTGGAGCTTTTGATACAGGTTCGGCATATGTAAAGGTTAGTGGCCCTATTGGTGAAATCCATTCAAGGCTAATACCCGTGGATGACCTTATTTCATTATTATCTAAACTTGAATTATAGTCTACCCCCCATATGTTTCCCATATCAAAAAAAATATTTGTATTAGCATTCCATTGATCAGGTAAAGGGTTAGGAAATGAGGAGGAAATACTAGTATAAGCAGAATAATTACCACCGACAAAAATACTTCCATCTTTTGGACCAGTTCCAAAATTTTCAAATCCTCTCAAATTTTTGTTTGACAAAAATTTTCTATCACTCATTTTGATATCTTTGTTGTTAAGAGAATTAATACTTGTAGCTTTACCTCTTATATTAAATATATAATCTTTTGAAAAAGAGTGAAAATATGATCCAAAGACTGAATTATCTAAATAAGTAATATCACTTGGAGGCACAGATAAATTTTGACCAAATCCAACAACGTGCCCATCAGTTGTCTTTATAACTCTATTTCTAGTATCATGTGTAAGGCTATAGAAACCTTTATAAGTCATGTATTCGCCATCCCTTGATTTAATATTACTTGATGCCTTAGTATCTGCAGATATATCATCAATATCAATAGATGCTCCAAATTTAAAAAAAGTATCTTCATATAAATTATATTTAAGTGAACCAACACTTCCGACTACGGTGCTTTCGTAGCCTGCATTATCATAGTCTGTTTCTACAATATAAGCACCAAAACCCAATGTATTACCAGTATTATTAAAATCCGGTATATTAAAATTTGCAGCCCCAGAAACTTTTTGTGTTCCTATATTTAAATCCAGATTGGCAGCAATCCCTTTTCCGAACAAGTTATCTTCATTTAATGTACCACCAATAGATGTATCATTTGTTCCAATACCCACACCCGCACTAACAGATCCAGTTGGCTTTTCCTCTACATCAATATTAATATCTATTAATTCACTTGTTACTTGCTTTTCATCTATATTAACTTTTCCAAAAATTTTCGTATTATTAAGACTGCGAAGTGAATTTTCCTTTTTGTAATCAACATAAGTGTCTCCTTCAGCAAAAGAAAGGTTTCTTCTAATAACTTCTCCTTCAGTTAAAGTATTTCCAGATATATTTATTAAATTAACAAATTTTCTGTCTGTTTTGACAAAGTTAAAATTAAATGAAATTTTTTTATTAATTTTTTTCTCTTCAATAATATTAAATTTTACAAATTCTATCTTATTAGTATTTAAATATTCATAAATTAATCTTCTAACTTTAATAATATTTTTTTTTGAATAAATACCATTTAATTTTTCTTTTATAATATTTTTTATTTGTGCAATCTGTTCTTCTTTAAGATTTTTTTCATCATCGTTTAATGAAAATGAGTCAAAAGTGTATCTTTCACCAGAATTTATTGAATATGTAATTATTGCGTTTTTGCTATTATCAAATTTTATATCATTTGACGAAATTTGCACATCATAAAAACCTCTATCTAAGTAGAAATTTTTTAATAAAGAAATATCGTATTCAACTCTATTCATATTTAGCGTAGTACTACCTGATAAAAATTTCCACCAACCATGAGTTGTGGAAGAAATAGTATTTTCTAAATTACTCGATGAATAAAATTTACTTCCTATAAAATTAATTTTTTTTATTTTGCTTTTATTATTTCTCTCAATATCAATTACAACATTCATTGTATTGTCTGATAACAAAGTCGCCTGAGGAGTTACTTTGACATGAAAATAACCAGCATCGCGATAAATGCTTAAAATTTTATCAATATCATTTTTTAGTATTGACTCAGTAAATATTTTATTTTGATCTAAACTAATTCTATCATATACCAATTCTTCTCTACTCTTTTTTACGATACCCCTTATATAAAAAAATTTTACAACTGGATTTTCTTCAAGCTTAATAACTATTTTGTTATCAAGAGTTTTGATTTTTATATTTTTAAAGAAATTAGTTTTAAAAAGTTTTTTTTGAAATTCATTGATATCTGAAACTTCATAATTTTTATTTTTATCGAAATTAATGATAGATATGATATTTGAATAAGATATCCTTTTATTACCGTTAACTTCAATTTTTTTATAAACCTTCGCATGAGAAAGGTTTTCAGCTATCAACAATAAAAACAGTGTAAAAAATAAATTTTTAATCATATTTTTAAATTTTTTGCGTAATCAATCGCTTTATACATCTCTTTTTTATCTTTAATTTTTTTTTTTGATTCTTTTATTATTAATTTATCTTGGAATGCTTTTACTAAAAAATTAACAATATCGCCATATTTTATTTTTTTTTGTATAAACATTTCAGCCAGTCTTTCATTTAAAATTGTAAATATTATCATACCTTTATCACTAAAATTATTTAGAATTTTATATCCTAATGAAATTATAGGGAATTTTTTAGTATCAGGTGTCAGAAAATTTAGATTTAATTTATTATAACTAAATTCAAAAGAATTAGATAAATTTAATGAATTAGAAATTGCAATTTCCATCGTTGGTAAATGTATAACTGGGAACAATAAATTATTTTTTAATTCAATAATTGCATGAACATAAGATTTTTCTTCAACTTTTATTTCGAAATTTTTTGTTAAATTTCCAAATAAAATTTTTGCTTCAAATAATTCCAAAATTTTGTTTGAAAAGTTTGATGAATCTATAGATATTTTTTTTCCCATATCCCAATTTGGATGTCTAATAACTTTTGAAATATTTTCATTATATTTAATTCTCTTTCTAAAAAAAGGGCCTCCGGAGGCAATTAAATATATTTTTTTTATTTCATTTTTTTTAATATTCATCTTTTTTAAGAAAAAATTTATACAATAATGTTCCGAGTCTATTGGTACAATTTCACAATTTTTTTTTTTGGCCTCTTTGAGGAATAAATTACCTCCGCAAATTAAAGTTTCTTTATTAGCTATAAGTAATTTTTTTGAAATTCTTAGTAATTTAAAATTAACATCAAGAGCGTCGTAACCAGAAGCGCCAGAAATTACATAATCAATTTTTTTTTTGTATTTTTTAAAAAAATAATTTACATCAGTATAATTATTTATATTAATTTTTTTAATACTTGAGCTGTTACTAGTTAAAAAAATTTTATATGGTTTGAATGCTTTGTTTTGATCTAAAAGTTTTTTGTAATTTTTGTGAGCAGATAAAAATATAAGCTTAAATTTTTTTTTATTTTTTTTAAAAACTTTTAATGCAGAGGCACCTATAGATCCTGTTGATCCCACTATTGCAATAGTTTTCATATTATTAAATACAAATTAAAAAAAATTGTTAAAAATATTAAACCATCAATTCTATCAAAAAGACCTCCATGTCCTGGAAAAACATTTGAAAAATCCTTTATGTTAGACATGCGTTTAAAATGAGAAAAAATTAAGTCACCCAATATAACTATTATAGAAGAAAATAGCAAAAAAATGATATTTAAAAAATAACTTTTAAAAAGATTAATATTTAAAAAATAAATATATACCAAAGAAAATTGTGTTATCAATAAACTACCAAAAAAACCTGAGTAAGTTTTGTTTGGACTAAAATATTTAATTTTTTTTCCACCGATAAGTTTACCAAATAAATATCCACCTGTATCTGACAGAGATGAGATTAATAAAATTAAAATTAAATAATAAATTCCATGATTTTGATTTTTAATATAATAGATTGAAATAATAAAAATTAAGAAAATAAATGAAATGATCAATTTTATTTTATTTTCTTTTAACTTTATAATTTCTACAAACCCAATTAAAAAAACACTAAAAATTAAAAAATTAAAAGTAAAATTATTATAAAAAATTAAAAAAATTATTAATGGTACTATAATCAAACTAGTTAATAAGCGCTTAATAAAATTTATACTCATGCTCCAAATTTTCTATTTATATTTTTAAATTTTTTTAAAATATTTTTTAAATCAATTACTCTGAAATCAGGCCATAATTTTTTTACAAAAAAAATTTCTGTATAATTTAATTGCCATATCAAAAAATCACTCAATCTTTGATATCCACCGGTTCTAATTAAAATTTCTGGATTTCTACTATGTGATGTATACAGATTTTGTTCAATATTTTTAACATTTATCTTCTTATTTTGATTGTGTAATTTTTTAATAGTTTTTATAATTTCTTCTCTACCGCTATAATTTAGTGCCACATTTAGATTTAAGTTTTCTTTTTTGAAATTAAATTCGTAACTTGTTTTTTTTATAATTTTTTTTATTTTTAGAGGCAATTTTTTCTTTTCACCTATAAAATGTAAATTTATTTTATTTTTTTTAAAAATTTCTTTATTTTCACCTAAATATATAATTAATAAATTAAATAAATTATTAATTTCTGCGATATTTCTTTTTTTAAAATTGTCAGCTGACAACGCGTATAATGTTAAGTTCTTTATTTTGTTTTTTAAAAAAAAAATTATAAATTTTTTTATATTTTCTATTCCTGCTCTATGACCCAGTATTCTATTTTTTAAATTTTTTTTACCCCATCTACCATTACCATCCATGATTATGGCAATATGATTTGGGTTTTTCATACTTTAAGAATTTCTTCTTCTTTTTCTTTAATTTTAACCTCCACTTTTTTAACAAAATCATCAGTAATTTTTTGTAAATCATTTGATAACTTTTTGCTTTCGTCCTCACTAATATTCTTGCTTTTTTCTTCTTGTTTAAGAAAATCCATTCCGCTTCTTCTTATATTCCTGATTGAAACTTTAATTTTTTCAGATTGCTGACTTACGATTTTTGATAATTCTTTTCTTCTATCTTCGTTTAATTTTGGCACTGGTATTCTAAGTAACTGACCGTCGACTATAGGATTTAAATTTAAATCACTTTCTCTAATTGCTTTTTCACAAAATTTAACATTATTTGCATCCCAAACTTGAATTGCCAAGGTTTGTGGGTCTGAAACACTTATTGTGGCAACCTGATTAATTGGCATGGATTGTCCATAAACCTCGACTTTTACCAAATCTAACATCGAAGAGTGCGCTCTTCCAGTTCTTATAGTTGAAAGATCTTTATTAAGAGAAATAATTGAGTCTTCCATTTTTTTTTCGAAAGATTTTAATCTACTGTCCGTAGTCATTTTTTTATTTTGCTAACGATTTTACTTCCTCGCTAAAATCTGTTTTTTTTACCTCAATACCTTCGCCTACTTTATATTTATAATAGCTTATAATTTCAAAACTATCAGTATTATCTTTATTGAAATTATCGATAGCTTTTTTTACTGTTATATCCTGATCAACAACCCAACTTTGTCCTAACAAAGTATTTTCTGATATAACTTTATTTAATTTCCCGGTCATAATTTTTTCGATTATTTCAGGTTTTTTTCCTTCTTTACTAAGCTGCTCTTCAATTATTTTTTTTTCACTTTCAAGAAAATTTTTATCTAAATTCTTTTCATCTAATGCCATTGGTGACATTGCAGCTATATGCATACAAATATTATTTGCAAAACTTTTTGATTCATCTTTATTTGATTTATATTTAATTGCAGATACAATTTTTCCAGTTAAATCACTCGATTTATTATGAATATAATAACTGATTTTTTGCCCATCTTTATTAATATTTTCAAATCGCCTTAATTTAATATTTTCTCCAATTTTTGAAATTAGATTAACAATAGACTCTTCAATGGTAGAATCGTTTAATTTTTGATTTTGCAATTCATCTAAGCTATTTGCATTCAAACTAACTTCAGAGACTTTCGAGCAAAATTCTATAAATTCATTATTCTTGGCAACAAAGTCAGTTTCAGTATTAATTTCTGTTAAAGTAAAATTATTTTGATTTTCACCAATAATGATTAATCCTTCAGCGGCGTCTCTTGAGCTTTTTTTTGATGCTTTCAAAACACCTTTTTTTCTTAAATACTCTACCGATTTATCTATATCGTTATTATTTTCCTTAAGAGCATTTTTGCAATCTTGCATACCTGCTCCTGTAACTTCTCTTAATTCTTTAACTTTCTCAAGCACTGACATTTTTATCTTCCTTGTTTATTTCCTTTTTATTGCTCAATTTTTGATCTTTGGAGTCTTCAATTGATTTTTCTTTTTTTTCAGAAACTTTGATATTTTTCTTTGCGTCTAAAATAGTTTTTTTTATTAAATCACAATAAAGATTGATTGACCTACGCGCATCATCATTTCCTGGAATTGGAAAATCAATATTATCCGGATCAGAATTACTATCTAATACTCCGATGATAGGAATATGAAGTTTTTTAGCTTCCAAAATAGCTAATGACTCAATGTTAGTATCTATTACAAAAATTATATCTGGAAGCTTTTTCATATCAGAAATTCCACCTAAAGATCTTTCTAGTTTCTCTTTTTCAAGATTCATTTTAATTAACTCTTTTTTTGTAAAACCAGAGTCTTCTTGTAATAAATTTTTCTTAAGGTTTTTTAATCGTTTTATTGAATTACTAATTGTATTCCAGTTAGTTAACATTCCTCCTAACCATCTAAAATTTACATAATAATTGTCCGTTTCTTTGGCAACTTCGGCAATAAGTTCTGAAGCTTGTTTTTTGGTAGAAACAAATAATACTTTGCCGCCACCTGATACAGATTTGTGTAATTCTAAAAGAGCAGTTTTTAAAAGCTCTAACGTTTTTGACAAATCAATGATGTGAATAGAGTTTTTTTCTCCAAAAATATAAGGCTTCATTTTTGGATTCCATCTAAAAGTCTTATGACCTAAATGCACACCTGCCTCTAACAGGTCTTTTACTGTTACTTCTGGTAAGTTCATTTTATCCTTTCCGGTTAATCCTCCAGAGAAGCTACTGCATATGCAGACCGGGGGCATAAAGCCACTTTCTCTGTGCGTATTTTATGTGGCTTATATAACTGAATACTAAAATTACAAC
>Ga0255782_10003379_pt1 | contig 12148 bp, 8 predicted proteins | sample 101ome_26_FD_179980 | JGI IMG/M metagenome (GOLD analysis project Ga0255782, IMG submission 179980) | Coastal salt marsh microbial communities from the Groves Creek Marsh, Skidaway Island, Georgia - 101408AT metaG (version 2) | ecosystem: Environmental > Aquatic > Marine > Intertidal zone > Salt...
TGCCAATGTAGTTCGTAATAAGTCAGTGATTTTGCTGAATGACAGAATTGAAGTATCTTCTTTTTGAAGTTTTCCTCACCACCATTAGATACTTCTTCTTTAATCCATTGATTAGAGGACATATATTTTCTCCAGTCAGATTCTTTAATGACTTTTCGTTTCCTCTTTTTTCCTTTTAGTGGGGGAAGTGTTCTTTTTGCTTTTAGGTTTTTCTTACCTATGTAGTATTTTCCAGTAGGGATGTGTTCAATCATGTAGATGAATCCTACTGCGTTTTCGGGAATGTCCTCATCTTTGATGTGGTTTCCCTCCCATAACCATTGAATCATAAATTCTTATTTAATTGTATCAGAGTAGGGTTTACTGTTTAAGTTACCACCTCTTGCTTGTTTTAGAGCACTTTCATTTTTTGAAAGGTCTAATCCACCATCGGCCTCTAATAAAGTTTTATCACCACCTTTGATGTTTGCTTTTGATTGTGCTGGTGGATTTTTTACTAATCTTTCTTCTAAAGTCATAATTTCTTTCCTTTATATTATATAAATATAACCTTATGTATCGAAACGAACAATGAAGTTTACGGGATAATCTGGTAATGACTTTATTGGTTTTGGTAGTTTGGCTACGGCAACCATATCACCTGCATTATCATATAAACCTATTGTTGTAATAAATGGTGCTAAATAAGAACCAGTTTGGTCAACCGATGATGATACTATATAATCATCAAAACTTCCAACCGATGAATCATTAATTGAAGATACAATCGGATGATTTGAATTTTTAATATATTTTGAACCAGCTTGATAGATAGATTGTGAAACATATTGTTGGTCTACTAATCTACTACCCGGTTTTGTTATACTAATTGTTTTTGTTGTACCACCAACTTCATAAACTGCGGTTGGGTTTTGGGATACATTAAATTCGTTTTCATTTACCGATAGGAATATTTCATTTTCATAAATAGTCATTGTTGAACGATATGAAATATCAAATGAGGATAAAGTTGAATCATCAACAATCCCATCAGTCAAAACTATTAACCCTCTATCATAAAAAACATTTCCTTTTATATTTGAGGCAGAATCAATTAAGTTAGAATTAGTATCATCGGTTGCAGTTATTGCACCATATTCAACAACCATTGAACCAACCTTAACACCCTCACCATAATATTCCTGTGGAATTGATATTACACCAATCGTATCACCAATTACTCTTTCATTTGTAGATGCATAAGACTCTCGTTTACCAACTTCGGTTACAATAGATGATGTGGCTGGATTTAAGTAGAATTGTGCTTTTACCGAATCGTATAAAGTTCTTTTAGAGATTCCATTCGTGTTTTTTGAATCGGTATCAGAATCGTATAAACTAGCAGATTGATTTGTACCATACATTGGAACAATATCACTTTCATCCAAAGTCCACTCTTTGTAAACTTTGAAAGGTCTAACTACTATATCTGATTTTGGAATCTCTTTTAGCATACAAAAATACTTTTATATAAATATTAAGAAACAAAAAACCCCACTTTTGTGGGGTTCTTCTTCGTTTTATATTTTAATAAATTTTATTAGAATGAAAGTTTAACTTTAATTAATACTTCTTTATCAAATGATTTCTCAATTGGTTGAGAAGTTTTAGCCACTGCAATCAGTTCATTTGCATCATTCAATAAACCAACCGATGTAATGTAAGTTTTTGGGTCAGTTTCAAATGTAGTTTCTGCAAATGTTCCATTTGTATTTACATAAGTTGGATTGTTTGAGTAGTTGAACTCTCTATTAGTTGCTCTAACAAAGAAATGTTGTGTTGATACATTTTCAGTTCTTCTTGCCTGGAAATCACCACCTGCATTAATTGCTTGATATAATCTTTCGTGATTTTTAGCCTCGGCAGAAACACCTTCATCTCCTACTAAAGTACCACCATCTACACTACCAACCGTATCTTGGATAGCCGATGGGTTAAGAATAATGATACCTCTATCAGGATAGAATAATCCATATCCTTCATTGTTAGAAGCAGTAGTTGTATTAATTGTTGCTTCATTTTCAGTTCCCAAGTTAAGTGAACCAGATACAACTTTAAATACTCTACCAGCCTTTCCTAATGTATCTCCGAATTTTTTACCAGAATCATCAATGAAAGTAAATGTACCACTTGCACCAGTTAAAGTTATTGACCAGTTACCTGGGTCCATTTTTTCTCTATACCTTGCTCTATTAATGTTTACAGCATAGATTGAATTTGAATCTACAGCAACACCACTACCATTCTCAAATGAGAACTTAGCATCAGTTGGGTCTAAAAGAACTGATTTATATTGAGCATAAGTTGCTTTTGAAGCAAGTAATGCATCATCCGAATTTGCTAATGATATTGAACCACTTCCATTTACATGACCATATGCCACAGCGAATTGTACTTCTGCAGAAGTATCAGTTGCAGGATTTTTATCATATATGTTAAAGTAGTAATCTCCACTATCTGCTGCAACTTGAGTTGAAGATGTAAATACTGAAGTTAAAGAACCAGTATCACCAGACCATAATCCAGTTGTTACTACTTCTACTTTTGCATTTACTTTATCAAATTCACCGAATCTTTTATAGATTCCAGTAGTTACGCCTGCACCAGATTGTAATTGTTGTCCTGCTGGTAATGCTGAATTTAAAAGGGCTACTACATCATTACTGTCGATTGTTCCGCCTTGTGCTAAACTTTGTAGTTGTGCGGTTATATTTGGGTCGTTTATAATTGCCATGTCTATTCTCCTTTATTATGTTGTACTTCTATAAGTTACCGTTACTGGAATAGTTTGTGAACCACCCGTTTCGTTACCATACACAGTTATCGTAGTAGAAACATTAGATGTTAACGATGGATTAGGACTAAATGTAAATCCTAAACCACTTACCACTTGTGCCGTAGTAGTTACTTCTTCTCCCAAGAATACTGGAACAGAACCTGCTGCAGTTGCACCTTGTGTCACTGCCAATGTACCTGCTCGTTGGTCTGCTAATACAACGGTATATCCTGCTGCACTATTTCCTTGTGGTGAAGTTGTTGGTGATAAAGCAACTTGCCCTTCATCTTGATAAACTCCGATTGAAGAAATACCCAATGCCACTACTGGAATTTGAGTTGTTCCTTTTGGTAATGTAACTAACTTGTATCTTAATACTTGTGTTTCATCAGGACTTGCTTCCAGAATTGGAATCGCCTTAATTGCCGAATCATAATAGGCACTACCCTTTGGGTGTGCTGGTTCGTACAATGTGTAGTCAATCTCATCATCACCCAATGCGAATTTGGTAATGTTAAGGGACTGACCCGATGCCAACTTCTGTCTACCTTTTTTAGTTAGGATGGCATCGACTGTAATTGATGTATTGTCTAAATATCCCATAATTTTTTTTAATTTGCCCTTTTGTTTATTATGTACTAATAAATATAACTATTTTGAAATTTAATTAATCTACCTCAAGAATTGGTTCGCCACTTCCTCTACCAGTATCCGCAACTCTTAAAATGTTTGGATTCGTAGTGAATGTTTCAACGGGCGATAACCCATCTGGGGTTGTGTCAGCTGATTGTTTTGAACCTTCAAAGAATGAATTTTTCAATCCTTGTGATAAATTATTTTTGTATCTATAATGTGTTGGGAAATATCCATTTAATGGAATAACTTCAGTTATATCATTCCCAACAGATGGTGGTGTTGAGCCAATAGGTAGTATTGTAACCTTACTTCTTGTTTTAGTTACATCCTGCAGTTCATATTCAACTTGTTCATTATTTGAAGTTGCCGGCCAACCTTTGTCTGAACACTTATTTTTTCTATGTATTCCTCGTTTGTTTTAAATATTAATTTTCTCGAAGAAGTTATGTTTCCAAAAATATCAATAGTATTTAATGAACCAGTTCCAGCAATAGGTGCATATAAACCAAACCCAGCATTTGCCAATGAGTTAGGGTCCATACCGATTTGTTCAAATGTAGTCGCATCAACAAGTGCCTCTACTTTACTACCATCAGGAACTTCGATTTCACTCACATAGGTTGGATAATTACCAACTAAAGAAGTATCATCATCAATATTAATAGATGAATCATATTGCGGGTTGGTTGATATTAATACAACATCTTCTTCACCATCTATGTTTGCATCATAGTTATCATATTGATGAGATAAAACTACATCAGACTCACCATCTATGTTTGCTTGGAATTGGTTATTATCTCCAACCAATACTACATCATCATCAACATCTACATTTGTTTCATAATCTCGTTGTTCGGATGTAGGCCTGTTCCATTTAGTTTTACTTCTTTCTAAATAATGTGGTTCAATTAATAAACCTTTAGAAACTTTTGCTCTGGCAGGAACTAAATCTTCTAATACATCAAATAATGATTTATCAATATATCTAACAAGTCTTATATATTCATAAATGTTTCTATTTAATCTTTGGAAGTAATAATCTCTTAAATCTTTTAATTCGGTATAATCATCTTTATATTCATCGGAAGGATTTCCTATATAATTATCTATATTAAAATTACCAATAGATTTAATAATATCCATATTCAACTCCTTAATTGGTGAGAAGAATAATCCCAATCGAGAAGAATCAACCGGTGCTCTATCTAATGATTTTTTAGTTGCTCTAACTTTATGTGATAATTCACTAACTAACTCTTGTTCTTCGAATCTAATCTTATCTGCCTGATTAAACCCTAAAGAAGGTACTTGTGCAGTTACAGTTCTTTCATAGACTTCGTGAGAATATGGATAAGTTGTATTGTTTATAAAATTGACAAAAGAACCAGTCCTTCCACCATATACCTGATTTACTGCTACATTTGGTATTGATGATGATACACTTCTATTTTCAGGATGTTCAAAATCAAATCTTAACCATAAATCTTCGGTTGAAGATGAGTAGTTATTACCATTTGTTGCATCAGGCATTTTTGCATGAGTTTCAATAACGGTATCTTCTAATGGAACTCTCCATAATCTAAACTCATCAAGTGAACCCGTTAATGATTTACCTACATATATTTCATCACCAGAGGTATCCCATTCTGAATCACCAACATTTAAAGTCTTTTTATGATTTATCTTTAATCTTTCTTTATCAGATTCTATTAAATATAACTCAAATGATGAAGTTGGGTCATTATAAGTTCGTGTTAGTGTAATTGTTCTATATTCACCATCAAAAATCTTGTATTCATTTGTTTCCACACTTTCAAGTGAAACTGATGAAGATATTGAAAATTTAAGTTTACCAAACGAACCTGTTGTTTGTATTGCATCTAAATGCCAAGTGTTATTATATCCTTGTAATAATTGGTGATTTCCTACCGAATCAAACTTAACATTCATTTCAATAGTTTGTGGCTTGGTTTCACCTTCGGAGTTAACATATGTTGGGACTGCAGATGTACTAAATGGTGCAAGTAGATATGCTGGATTTATTTCACTCGATGACCCATTAAATACTACCGCCGAAGTTCTATCTTCGAAAGTAAATGGTTGAGTTCCCCCATCGGTTGGGTCGGTTGGCCCACCAAACTCCATAACCGTAAGAAGTGATTGTGGGACACCATAACAAGCCATTACTGCTTTCAAAGAACGAGATGTACCTTTGTGCTTTAATAAGTAAGGTAGGTTGTTAAGGATTCTTCTCCAAACTTCTTCATTTGCAGATTTAAGAGATTGTTGGTATTTTGTAGAACCATCTTTGTATTGTCCTAATGCATATTCCCACAAATATTGAGAGTCAAATGCTTTTCTACCTTCCCAGCCCAATGATTCTAATAAAGTATAAACTAAATCATTAGAAAATCCTAAATTTGATTTATGTTGTGGTTTTCTTAAATTATTTAAACCATTTATGTAAACCCATATAATATCAAAGTGATGTCCTAACATATCCATAAACAACATGAAGTCCTCGTTCTGATAGTCTTCTCGTATAAACTCTGGAAGATTATTGTTTAAATAATCAACATTGTTTCTATCAAAATCTGCTGCAGTGTTTACAGTTGAATTATACCATGTTGTTGCACTAATATCAGTTGTTGCAACGATTGTGTTTCCTGTTTTTGGATATGCCAAATCATCCGTAGATGTATATAAGAAATTTTCAAATCCATCAAATGAACCAATTAAATTATTAATATTATCTAATTGTTTTTGTGCTTGTATTTGATTCGTTGGTGATTGGAATACATCTTGCAGTTGTAATGAAGAACTATCTTCTGTTATAATAACATATCCATCATACGCACCACCTTCTGCTACAACATAACCAAGTTCAACATTTGTGATTGATAGTTCATTATATTTTGACTGATATGATTCTAATAATTCTATTTTATACCAGAAATTTTTAACTCTCTCTTCGGCAGAACCAAAGTGTACATAATTATCAAACAGGAATTCAGACCCACTAACATACTGTATATTTAGTTTTTCTGTGTCTATTCCAGTATTTGTAATATATTTTTGTACAAGAGATGTATTCGTTGCAGAACCACTTGCTAATAAATCATCATAGACTTGATAACCTATTCCACTATCAACCTCTAAAGAAAAATTAGGGCCTTTAAGAGGAGGACAATAATCTTCACTATCACCTACTAATGTAAGTGTTTCTATTATTGGGTTTGTTTGAATTTTCGTTATCCAAACCTTTTGATTTGTTTGTATATCTGCAGGAAGTGGTTCATATAATTTAAGAATCAACGATGATGCATCTGCACCAGTTTGAGTTGATTCTCTCAAACCTCTCCAAGTAGTTATAACTTTATTATCACCATCACCCAAGTGTAATAAGTGTGTCAAATAAGTTGAATCATCAAAACTACACTTATTGAATTGTTTTATAAATCCTTCTGCAATTCTATTAACAGCGATAGAACGAGGTATATCAATATCTCCCTTATCAAATACAATTGGTATTTGCTCTATTGGCCCCTCTACGGATTCCTTTCCTTCATCGTTTATTGGAATTAGTTTTATTGGAATTTTTACCTTATCACCATCATCATAAACTTCAACTGAATATTTTTGGATAAGTTCTTGAACATTTAAATTTACCGAAGTTGTTCTAATTCCCTTTCTTTTTTCTCTTTGAGATTTAGATAGTTCACCAGGTGATACTTTTATAAAATCAGTAGAATTTCCTATAAATAATTTTATATAAGATGCATTAGTAGAACCAAATTTAATACTGAAGTCTACATCGTACCCAACAAAATCAGCACCTCTTATTACTTTAGGATATGATATATTTACAATATCTGGAATATTTACAGATACTTCATCAACAACATTAATTATTAAATCAATACCCCTATCTAAAATGTTTGTTGTTTCGGTATCTTGTGTTCCTTCATCTAACTTTGTTACAATATCTTTTTGTGCATCAACTTCATTTACATTTCTGGGTCTGTCTGATAAAGATATTGGAGGTAAATTTGATTTTAACCCTAAATCGTTTTTTAGTATAGTTGGAAAATTATTTGCAGTTATTGGTGTTGAAATATCTAAAGGCTTTTGATTAAAATCAAAGCCAGATGACAGTGTTTTATTTGGAGTCTTTCGATTCCCTTTAATCCAATCCGATATGTTTATCTTTTTGTCTGCCATTAGAATTGGTTTATATCATAATTAGGTCTATCAACAAAACTACCATCATTTGTAAATGGATTAATTTCTTCTTCCGGTTTGAAGTCTTCGAATCTATTACCTCTACCACCACCACTCGGAGAGCCACCTGATTTTGTACCTCTATCTATGTATGAATTAAATTTATCTTCATTTTTTGGTGGGGTGGGTATTTCTTTTTCAGTTTCTACAAATTTAGGAGTAACCTCTTTTGGTGTAATTGTAATAGGCTCTTCATCTTCTCTAATTTGACTTTCATAGTCATCAAATGAAAAAGGAAATAACTTAACTTGATATTTTCCTATTTTTTCAAATACATTATGAGGTATTGTTAATCCAATAACATCACTCTCATCTAAATCATCAAACTCTAAAATATCATCACCAACTATAATTGTTATGGCCTGTACATCCTTGTTTTTTTGAATCAATATCGGAACACCAGACTTATTATTAATATTATACTTTCTCGGGTCATCATTTACTAATGATATTCGTGGGTCTAATCCTTCTAATGGAACTGCAAGCTTTTCGGTATTTATTAAAATATTATAATCAGAATTTAAAGTCAATGTGGTTTCTAATGTTTCACCTTCATTTGCCTTTAAAATAACTGGCTTGTTACCTGGTTTTGTAATTGTAATATCGACAATTCTATAAAGGGATGTGTCTGCTGAACTAATTACATAAGATGTCCCATCTACATCTTCATATGAAGACTCCCCTACACTTGGGAAAAATTGTGCAGACTTATTACCATTCTTTAAAACACTCACAGGTGCACCCTCACCACCAATTGTAAAAGTTACTTTATAAGAACTCGGTTCTTCATATTCATCACCACCACCACTTAACTTTTTTGTTAATTTAAAATCTAATTCATTAGAAGTTGTATCAGTAATAGATTTTGGTAAACCAACAACTTCATTATTTGTATATTTTGTTAATACAATATCTTTTGTATTTAAACCTAATTTTTTTTGAAGCTTTGCATTATTAATTATAGGAGAACCATCATTTAACATTTCAACTTCATAATATGTATTACTGATATAGCCTTCCTTTGCAATTTCTATCTTTGTATTTTTTTCTGCTAAATTTTCTCGTAAAACTCTAACGGTTTTTTGACCAGTCCTTGGTGTACCATCTATAACAAGAGTCCAGCCCGTTTGATTCGAGGATATGCTAAAATAGTAACTATCACTACGAGTTGTTGTTTGAGAATTAGATGTACCAGAGCCACCAGGTCCATTACCGCCTGCAGGTTGTCCACCTCCACCTCCACCTTGTGGCCCATCTTGTGATAAAGTAGAGTCATCCTCTGGCAATCCCACTTGGTCAAAGTCTATATTTTTACTTGGTACTGGCATTATAATGTTCTACTTTTTATATTATTATCTAATTGAGGTCTTGCTCCACCACCATAATTTATAAATTTTTGTTTAAAGAAATCCTTCTTTTTACTTTTAGATGGATTTGGTTTTATAAATTTTGGTCTTGGTAGTTCATTAGGAACTTCATCTTTAATAGATATTTCTAACTTTTTTTCTTCCTCGGTAATATTAATATCTTTTTCTTTTGTAACTTCTATTTGTGGTATTTTTGGTTGAATAACCACATCTGATTCTCTTGATTGTATAATTTTATCAACTCTATCTCTACTCTTATCAAATTCATTTTCTTGTGTTGTTGTTGGTTGAATAGTTCTTTGTGGTAAATACAACTCTATACACTCAATTAAAATTCTTTGTGCAGTTTTATATACCGCTTCTTTTGATAAAGAAAGTGAATCTTTTGATGGTTTTTTATTTCCATAATTTGGGTCACCTATATATGAGTTTCTATTTAAGAATTCATATTTCATTGCCTCTGCAAATTTTTTATGGATTCTTGTCATCATCACATCGAATCCTTTTATACCGAATTCAGAAATCATTTTATTATACCACTTATCACTATAAATACTTTTAATAAACGTATCTATTTCTTTTGGGTCAATCTTTTCAACGAACTCACCAATATATGGTATAATATCATCTCTAAAAGAGGAGCCGTTTACCATTATACTGAATCGGGTTAATAAATCTGTTTGAGAGGACACTTCATTTTTTATTGGCAATAGCTTTACCTCCCTACGAGATGGGGATATTTCTTTAATCCAAAGTTTTTCATTTAAATTATCAAACCCAACTCGTTTATTTAATAATGTAATTTGAGTTTTAAAAATACCATTATTGTATCCTGCCTCATTTATTAGTCTTTCTGCATCTATAAAATACTCATTAGGAAAGTTAAATGCTTGAAATTGAGTTCCATCAGCAATTAAAAAATAATCTTTTATATTTTCAGAACTTAATGGAATGTACCTAACTAAATCACCCGATTCTCCCTGTGGGAGTTGGTTGTCATTAGCATCATAGATAATAAACTCAATCATATCCGAATCCGAAAATCCGAAAAATGATTGTAGAGTACCTTCTTCGAAAATTTCTCTATCTTTAGAAGAGATTCGATACCCTTTATTATCTATTATTTCTTTAAAACTTCTAATTGCCATTATCCACCTGTTTTATCTTGACCTTCAAATACTTTTGCACTACCAACAGTTCCCCAACTATCTTTTCTCTTAACTTCTTTCCAATAGTATGCTTTAAGTGTTAACTTATCACCAGATGATGTATTAATTGTGATAGTTGCACCATCTGAATTAACTTGTCTTTTTCGTTTACCAGTTCGTTTTCGTAAGTTATTAAATCTAAACTTAGCAGTTGTTACACCTGCAGTTTGTTCATTTCTTGCTGGAACTTTAAATGTTGTTGGGCCATTAAACCATTCATAACCATCAAACTTATTTCCTGCATAAGATAATGTAAATGTTTGTTCTTCGGTTGAGAAGTTAAAGAATGCTACACCCTTTTCACCATTTTTAAAGTCAACTTTGTTATCATTTTCAGTTTCAATATATAGTCCCTTAATACCCTCATCTTGAATATCGCTAGAACTAATTTTCCAACCACTATTTTCAGTTTGTTGAAAGAATCCATTTACACCTTCCAATGCATTTTGAGCAGCATTTTGTTTTTCTCTTTCTTCAGTTAATTCTTTCTGTACTCTAAATGATTCTTGCAATGCTTCAATTCTTGCAGTTAGAGATACTCTTTCGATTGCTTCGTTGATTGAGTTTTGTACCGCGTTTTGTAAATCTATTGTTGTTGATGCAATTTGAGTATTAGCAATATCTCTTTGTTCACTTGCTATATTAGCAGTTAATGTTTGATTATCTGCTTCAATCTTTAAACTCTCACTTACAATTTCCAACTCAGATACTTTTGCAGTTAAATCATTTACTTCAATATTTAATCTTTGAACTTCTAAAGTTAAATCATCGATTTGTTCTAAAGCGGAGTTATAAAGTGGTCTTGGAACAGTATCGGGTTGAGGTGCTGGTACATTTGGCAATAACTCAAATATTTCTGTATCTATTGATTTTTTTAATTCTTTTGTATTGTACTTAGGTCTAATTAATTTGCCACTAATTACACCATCGGTTAAATCAGATTGTTTAAAAAGACGTACACCAGCGGAGTTCTTTGCTGATAATGCATCAGAACCACTAACAAATATTTTTGCAACTTGTGCTTCGTTTTTTAATCCGCTGTTTTTCATTATTACGAAATTACGCTAAATGTATAATCATCATCAAAGAAATAATCAACACCACTAATTGTTATTTTAAATTCTACTTTATATACTCTATCTACTTCCCAATTTGATAAATTCAGATTGAAATAGTTTCCATCAGAATCACAACTTAATTTTGTGTAATTTGAAAATGGAACTATTACATCACCAGAATGATAATCTGAGATTTGGTAATATGATGTTGTAGGTAAAAATTTACTAATACCATATTGTGCGGTTGATGAAAATGTTTTTGTTGGATATAATTCTCTACCAACTACTCTTAACTTTGGAGTTGTATTTACTTTGTATTCTTTTTTAAAGTTTCTAATTCCAACTTTTATTTCTTCTGCAGTTAATTCAGTTAATGAACCCGTTGAGAAAGATGTATCATCCCAACCGATTCTAACTTTTGGTTGATGGATTGTATTAGTTTCTTTTGAGAAGAATTTTAAGATACCATAATCGTTTGTGTCCTCTTCAACAGCGTTTGTATGTTTTACAATCAATCCATCATTTGAAATCGAACCACTTAACCAATATTGGAAAATAGAAGTTACATCAGCATTGATATCTTCTGATTTATATCCGAAAGATTGGCTTGAACTTACATTGTTGTACCAAACACCACCTCTACCAGCAAAAGAACCAGTTGAGTTAACTGCAAATACAATAGCACCATTACTAATATTGTTTACCCATCTATCCGATGAATCACCTTCTCTATAATTCCAAGTTACACCAGCGGTTTCAATTTCATCAAATCTCGTACCT
>Ga0255782_10003388_pt1 | contig 12133 bp, 15 predicted proteins | sample 101ome_26_FD_179980 | JGI IMG/M metagenome (GOLD analysis project Ga0255782, IMG submission 179980) | Coastal salt marsh microbial communities from the Groves Creek Marsh, Skidaway Island, Georgia - 101408AT metaG (version 2) | ecosystem: Environmental > Aquatic > Marine > Intertidal zone >...
TTGGGGTCGCGGCCATGTAGCGTGATTTCCCGATTGGCCGAGGCTAGTGCATCTTCGACCAGTGTCCGGGGAAAGCGCAACCGTCCGTCATCGCCCAAAATCGCACCGGCTGCTGTCATGTAATCAATACCACTTTGCGGCGCTTCTGATAGGCCAATTTGTTCCAGCGCATCTAGTGCGGCTTGGTGGATGCGCTCCATCCCTTCTTGGGTCAGGGGGCGATATTGACCACCTTCTAAACCTGAGTGAACGGGGCGCAGATGTTCTGCAAGAGGGGCTGAGCGGATTTGACGGCGGGCGTTTCTACCGCCTGCGCGACAAGGAGTTTCTGATGTCATAGCAATTTATCCGATGTTAAAGGTGTTCTGAAGGGTAAAGGGTTCAAAACAAAACAGGTGCGCCGCGTGCTGCACGGCCACGACAGGCGCCGATCACCACGATCACAAGCATATGTTTAGATGTCATCGACTGCATGGTCACCTCATGAGCTGTTCCACACATTGGTTGAAGCAGTGGAATCGTCTAGTCGATTTGCGACCTATGTCGCATTTGGACTATTCTGTGCTGCAATTTTCGTTTCCATAATCGGCGTGCATTTTGATCGGTGCAATATTCTATCTCTTTGTCGCGCTCATATCGTTTGGCGTCTTCTTCCACGATCCCTTGATAATTAACGTATTCATTGCGAATTTCTTGCTGATAGCTAGTTTTCCCGCCGCTATTCGTAACAAGCGGATTTCCCTGTTGGCCGTTCTTCGATCCAGGTGCGATTTCCCAAACTACCTATAATGACGTCCCAAATGGTGGCCACTTCATTGCCGTTAATTCTTCCACGTCATTCGCGTCTATCCGTTTATTTTGCCTCTATGATAATTTACAATCCAAATTGATAGGACGTAATCAAAGTAAAAGCCAAAGAAAATACGCCCGCGAATTGCAGACGTATTTTTCGCAAGATTGCAGATGATCTTAACGATACAGCAAGCCTGAACGTGTTCTGCAGTATGCAGCGTTTGTGAGAAATTTTGCAAACCAAACCAGGGCTACTGTGATGTTACGAACGAAAATTAACTGTCTCCTTATTTCAAAAAGGCAGATAAAGCGGTGCGACCGTATGTAGTAGCCAGTTAATCTACGTAACCGTTATCTCGGGAATGCAAAATACTTTGTCTTCAGCTCAGAAAATGATCCAGTAAAGTACAACAATAACGGCAACTGCAATCAACAGTTTTTTGGTTCCGGACATGCCGCCTTCCTCGGGCGGGGCAGATGGAGCAGGGGCCGCTGGCGCAGGTTCGCGTGATGCGACTGGTGCTGGCGTGGGTTCTGGCTCCTCTGCGGCAACGAATTCTGGTGCAGCAGCTGAGTCGGCATCAGCGCTGTTTTCAGCGGGTGCCTGATATTTCCAATCTAGGGTGCGATTGGCCAAATCATCTTGCCCTGCAAGTGGTGTGCTTGGTTTGATTCCTGAACCTGCGCCTGATCCACCACCCGCTTGCGCATGCAAAAGAGCAACCAATTCGTCTTTTTTTAGGTTCATTGATGCGTCTACTCCGAGGGCTGCGAGTTCCTCGACCAATTGAGCTTTGGTTTTTTTACTGTTTTGTGCCACGCTGTCTCTCCCCCGTAAACTTTCATTTTTTGACGGTTTTGTTTGGATTTACAGACAGACGCTAACACGTATCGGAAATAAAACAATACGCGACGATAATTGTGAATGAGTGTTGATTTCAGAATAATGGCCTCACCACATTTCTGGATCAATACCTTGTTCGGCCAGCTTGGCGAATTTATCCTGCAAATATCGTTGAAACGATTGCTTTTTATATTCGCCTGTGACGACGTATTCGAGGGATGACAAGTAATGAAATGGCTTTAGATAGCCGGGTAGGAGAAAGACTTGTTTGGCAGCACTAACCGTTTCGAGTATATAGATAAGCGTTGTAAGCGTGAAATGAATGCCCTGGCTTTGGATCCAGTTACGTTGTTCCATTGCTTCGCCATCAAATCCAACCACCTCTCTCGCGCCCCATAAGTCCAATTGCAAAACCAAGGCATCTTCACCCAGATATTCGGTGATTTCGCTACGCTTGAAATTCACCTCATGCAATTTGCGGCAATAGGGGCATCCGGCTTGTTCTATCAGTACAACCAAGAATTTACCCTCGTCTGAGGCCTCTTGTACGTGATCCGCTAATTCCAGGAAGGATTGTTGAAACCATGATTGTTTATGTAACCCATGATCCCCCACCTCTGCTAAAACAGATTGGGGTAGCAGATACAGCAGTGCTGCGATTAGAAGGAAAAAACACTTCATTTTCGCCTCCACTTCGGCAAAGGATGCCACAAAATGGCTGTTAGGTCATTCACGACGACGCCATGTCCTGTTGGATACGGACTGGGCTGGGGTCTAGACTGGGCCACAAAAAGAGGACCGCATGGATCAAAGTGCCATTGATAAGATCAAAACAAGCTTTTCACGCCAAAGTTATATGACAACACTTGGTGCAGAGTTAGATCAGATTAAAAAAGGGTCAGTCAGTATTCGTGCCCCCATGTCAGATCATATCCTGCAACAACATGGGTTTGCACATGCTGGTGTTGCGTTTTCAATGGGCGACAGTGCTGCCGGGTATGCGGCGCTAACCTTGATGTCAGCCGAAGCAGAGGTTTTGACGACCGAAATGAAAATCAACCTATTGGCACCCGCCAGTGGGGATATGATCATCGCCAAGGGCCGTGTGATCAAGGCGGGCCGCCGATTGATAATTGTAGGGGCAGATGTATTTGCCATCAAAGGTGAAAAAGAAAAACACATCGCGATATTGCAAGGCACTATGATTTCTAGCTGATGTAATGACTTTTCCCTTCGGCGCATCCATATAGGAACGGGAGTGCAGAGATCGGAGTTGGTATGAGAATAATTTTTGTCACCGTTTTGTCTTGGCTGGCTTGGGTGCCGACCGCCTACGCGGATCAGGCTCGAGTTGCAGAACTCTTCGTTGCGCTAAATATGGATGAAATCATTTCTATTATGCAATACGAAGGCAAGCTTGATGCCATCGCTGCGGTTGAGATGTATTCAGAGCGCACTGTTAATGAAGAAGTCAGAGAACAGATTGATAGCATTTTTGATGCAACAGAAATGCACGCTGCATTGGTCCAACTGACGTCTGAAAATATGAATGATGCGCAAATCGTGGCCGCCACTGAATTTTTGAACAGTATTGTTGGCATGCGTGCGAATACCTTGGAAACAACCGCGCGACGCGCTATTTCGGACGATGCAATCGAGGAATATGCCCTGTCGCAATTTGATGATGTAAGTGAACTAACGCGCTACAAACAGTTTCAGGACCTCATCACAACATTGGATTTGATTGATCAAAACACCTTTGGCGCGATGGGCGCGCAATACGTGTTCATGCGCCAGTTGGTAGATACAGAAGCCTTGGGTTTGACCGATGATGCGATCACCGAGCTACTTTTAGCCAGTGAAGATGAACTTCGCGAGGAGATATCAGATTGGCTCTTTGGCTTTTTCAATATGGCCTACGCTCCTCTCAGTGATGCGGATTTAGCAACCTATATCGCCTTTCAGAAATCTGATGCGGGTCAGGCGCTAAATCGCTCACTATTTGAGGGTTTTAACGAACTTAGCATGCTGCATGCCCAAAAAATGGGGACGATGGTTGCCGAATTGTTGAAGGTGCAGGATTTATAAGTCCCACACCTGTTGACTTTCCAGATGTGCGCTTGCATAAGCGTGTTCTCATTGGCGGGGATTCCCCGCCTTTCTTTATCATATACGTCCATCGGGGCGCGCAGTTTGGGGCGGTGCAGCCTGCATCACAACACCTGATCTCAGGGGCCGAAAAACGCGGAAACGAAAAGGAAAGACGCATGTTTGCTGTCCTAAAAACTGGCGGTAAGCAGTACAAAGTTCAATCGGGCGATTTGCTACGTGTTGAAAAATTGGCTGCAGACGCAGGTGAAACAGTTCAATTCAATGAAATTCTGATGATTGGTGGGGCGACACCCGTTGTTGGTTCTCCGCGTGTTGACGGCGCGGCAGTACAGGCCGAAGTGATTGATCAGATCAAAGGGCCAAAGACAATCAACTTTGTTAAGCGTCGTCGTAAGCACAGCTCGCAACGCACAAAAGGCCACCGTCAACAACTTACATTGTTGCGCGTGACTGAAATCTTGTCTTCTGGGGCTGCTGCATCTGGCATCAAAGCAGCAGTTGGCACTGGTTCAGTTGCCTCAGCAGCACCTGTTGCTGCGGCAAAGTCGGCAGCAAAAGCCAAAGCAGCACCTGCAAAAGCCAAAGCAGCAGCACCTGCGGCAGCGGCAGGCGCGGATGACCTGAAGCAACTTTCGGGCGTTGGCCCAGCTCTTGAGAAGAAGCTACACGCTGCAGGCGTGACATCATTCGCGCAAATTGCTGCGTGGACAGATGCCGACGTAGCTGCTACTGACGAGCAACTGTCACTCAAAGGCCGTATCGAGCGTGAAGGTTGGATCGCTCAGGCCAAAGCATTGGCGAACTAAGGAGACGAAGGAATGGCACATAAGAAAGCAGGCGGTTCATCCCGTAATGGTCGCGACTCAGCTGGTCGTCGTCTTGGTGTAAAAATCTTTGGCGGTCAGGCTGTCATCCCAGGCAATATTATAGTGCGACAGCGCGGCAATAAGTGGTGGCCGGGTGAAGGGGTAGGTCAAGGTAAAGACCACACGCTATTTGCAACAGCTGAAGGCCAAGTGAAATTTCACAAGGGACTAAAAGGTCGTACATTCATTTCAGTACTTCCGACAGCGGAGGCCGCTGAATAAGCCGAAAACCGAGAAGTTAAGTTTTCAAAAAGGGGATCGGCACAGCGCCGATCCCCTTTCTTTATTGACTACTGTTGGTGCAGCTAGGATCACATCCAACAAAACGAAACTGGAAATGACAGATGTATGTCGCAGTCACATCATTGGCGGCTTTTGCCTTTAGCCAAATCGCAACACCGGGACCGGCCAACATGGCCATGTTGGCCGCTGGTGCGCGTCTGGGGTTTTGGGCGGCACTGCCATTCATGTTTGGTGTGTTATTGGGCAAACAGTTGATTATCTGGCCCATTGGCTTTGGTCTGATGGAATTGGCGTCCCAAGTGCCGTTGTTGTTCTTAGCGCTAAAATACATTTCTGCAGCCTATATTATTTGGCTCGCTTGGCGCGTCGCGAACATGCGGTTGAACGTAGATCACGATCCTGTTGGTTTGGGGTTTAGGGCGGGATTATTTGTCCATCCCCTTAACCCCAAGGCATGGATGATGATCACCTATAGCTTTTCTAACTATGTGGCTACCGATGCCCCTGTTTGGATCGCTACAGCGTGGATTGCAGGTACGTTGTTTGTTATACAGGCAATTTGCCACCCAATATGGACTTTTTTTGGCGATCGTATCGCCAAAACTATCATAGGCACTCGGTTAGAACGTTATTTGATGTGGGGACTCGCAGGATTGACCGTGGCGTTTGTTCTGTTTGCTCTTTTAAGAGGAGAACTTTGATATGAAACTTGATGCGATCACAACACAGCCGGTCGTTAAAACCGCGCGCTTTGTGCTGCGTCCTTTGCGCCGCTCGGATGCGGGGTTGATTGAGTTTTACACAAAGGACGAACGTGTGGCGCGTCAAACGACGACAATCCCGCATCCCCTGCCTCCTGGTGCGACGGAAGCCTTCATTACTAGGTGTTTATCGGTTGAGCGGAAAGAGGATGTTTGGGCAATTGATGCAAGTGATGCTGGCTGGTCAGAAGTGATCGGCTTAGTCAGCCTTGAATGCCTCAGCCGTAACCAATCCGAATTGGGCTATTGGGTGGCGCCTGCGTTTTGGAAACAAGGCGTTGCATCCGAGGTTTCTGCCTCGATCATCAAGGCGAACCCAATGAACAACGACACTATTTTTTCAGCCGTGTTTCAGGATAATCCGGCCTCGGCACGTGTGCTTACTAACTGTGGTTTCGAATATGTGGGTGATGCCGAGGCCTTTTCTGTTGCCCGCAACGCAAAGGTAGCGACATGGACCTACATTCGAAAGTTTACGTAAGGCGTAATATTCTCAAAACGCACAGCACATATTTTACTACTAGGTTCCGTTTTGGACACTTAGATGGCGTGGCCGACGGGCCAAATTTATCTATATTGGAGATGCCGAAAACACGAATTTTCACACTCAATGGACGCCATATTTTGCGGCCTTTTTTGTTTTTAAGGAGTTTTTTTGATGCATCGCATTATGCATGCAGATCGTTTAGTTCTGCGCCATGGCTACATCGGGGATGCGGAACGGGCGAGAGAGATTATGAAATATGTCATTTCATACCAGCTAATTCCTTTGCTTGATCCATGCAGCCTGACCATTGGGTGCGGGGATACATCACAGAAGCAGTTGAGTTGATCTGTAAGTATCTATTCTAACGCTATTCAATTGAAAAAATCACTGGCTTACTAATCTGGATAACAACGGATCGCAACGGATTTTAGAGAAGACTAGGTTTCAAAATGTTGGGGAATAGACACAAAAATCATCGGCACTTGGGACCCTTGATCGCATTTATCAGTTTGCAATCTGTAGCTGATAACAGAAACGCGTGCAGACTTGTTCCTGCGCGGGTTTTGACATATGCCACCAAGAGAATAGAACTAGAGGGACAACAATGAAATTCCTAGACCTGACCAAAGTCTACATACGCTCGGGATCGGGTGGGGGCGGATCGGTCAGTTTTCGCCGTGAAAAATTCATCGAATATGGCGGCCCTGATGGGGGCGATGGCGGCAATGGTGGATCGGTATGGGCCGAAGCGGTCGAAGGTTTGAACACCCTGATCGATTTCCGTTATCAACAGCACTTTTTTGCGGATAATGGTCGCCCCGGCATGGGGTCACAACGTTCGGGCGCGAATGGCGAGGATAAGGTTTTACACGTTCCCGTTGGAACCGAAATTCTGGACGAAGATCAGGAAACATTGATAGCAGATTTAACAGCCGTGGGCGATCGCGTTTTGTTGGCAAAGGGCGGCAATGGCGGTTTTGGCAACTTACATTTCAAATCCTCGACTAATCAGGCACCACGTCGCGCAAATCCGGGGCTTGAGGGGATTGAACGGACCCTGTGGTTGCGCCTGAAATTGATTGCGGATGCGGGTCTATTGGGATTGCCGAATGCGGGCAAATCTACTTTTTTGGCTGCCACATCCAATGCGCGTCCGAAAATTGCGGATTACCCCTTTACAACGCTTTATCCAAATTTGGGCGTGGTTGGCATTGATAACGTTGAATTTGTTGTTGCCGATATCCCGGGATTGATCCAAGGCGCCAGCGAAGGCCGCGGTTTGGGTGACCTGTTCCTAGGGCACGTGGAACGCTGTGCGGTGTTGCTGCATTTAGTGGATGGGACGACGGACACTTTCCTTAATGATTACAAAATCATAATTGATGAACTTGAAGCCTACGGAGGTGAACTTGCGCAAAAGCCACGCATTACGGTTTTGAACAAGGTTGACGCACTCGACGAAGAAGAACGCGAATATTTCAAAACTGAATTAGAACGTATTATTGGTGGTGCTGTCCTTTTGATGTCTGGCGTCAGCCGCGAAGGAACGGACACAGTGTTGCGCGCCCTTCGTGCGCAGATTGATGACACACGCCTGCGTGAGAAGAAATTGCAAGAGGAGCCGCGAAAATGGCAACCCTGAGCGGGGCAAAACGGCTTGTGGTGAAAATTGGATCTGCGCTATTAGTGGATCAAAGCACGGGCAAATTGCGTCAAGATTGGTTGAAAACATTAGCCGCTGATGTTGCGGCAATTAAGGCCGCGGGCAAGGATGTTGTGCTGGTCTCCTCTGGCTCAATCGCCTTGGGACGCGGGGTTTTAGGTCTTCCCTATACATCTCTGCCGCTTGAGCAAAGTCAGGCGGCCGCTGCCGTTGGTCAAATTCAATTGGCCCGCGCCTATGAAGAGGTCTTAGCGCCTCATGGTATTACAACCGCACAGATTCTGGTCACGCTCGAGGATAGCGCCGATCGCCGCCGCTATTTGAATTCACGCGCAACCATGGAAACCCTATTGTCCATGGGTGCGGTTCCGATTGTGAATGAAAACGACACGGTCGCGACAGATGAAATTCGCTATGGCGATAACGACAGATTGGCAGCGCAAGTAGCAGTGACTGTTGGGGCAGATGTACTAGTTCTATTATCAGACGTGGATGGGTTTTACTCGGCAAATCCCAACGTGGATGCAAATGCCAGTCGCTTCGACGTGATTGATGTCATCACACCCGATATTGAGGCGATGGCAGGTGACGCAGGATCCGGATTGTCCAAAGGCGGCATGAAAACCAAGTTGATGGCTGCCAAAACCGCCACTGCCGCAGGATGCTCCATGGTGATTACGGAAGGATCGCGTTTGAGTCCATTGTCCGCAATTGATCAGGGTGTGCCCAGCACATGGTTTACGGCGGTTTATGATCCGCAGCGTGCGCGCAAAGGATGGATTTCGTCGATGAAGCCGATGGGCCGTATTTACGTAGATGCGGGTGCTAAAACCGCCCTGAGTAACGGCAAAAGCCTGCTTCCCGCGGGCGTTACAGGTGTTGAGGGCGAATTCGCCCGCGGTGACGCTGTGGTGATTTGTTCAGCGACTGGTCAGGAATTGGCCCATGGCATTTCTGCCTATCCATCGGATGAAGCGCGCGCCCTTATGGGTTGCAACACCAAAGATATTGAAGAGATTTTGGGGTATCCGGGCCGCGCGGCGTTGGTACACCGCGATGACATGGCAACATAAGGAACAAAGAGATGAGCGATCTTGGAATAAAGATGAGCGAAATAGGCGCACGGGCACGTGCAGCAGCCTCTGTGTTGGCCTATGCATCTCCAGACGCCAAAACCAAGGCTATCTTGGTTGCCGCCAACGCAATGGTTGCTACGACGGATCAGATCATTGCGGAAAATGCCAAAGATTTGGATTTTGGGCGTGAAAAGGGCCTGACAGATGCCATGATGGACCGTCTTATGTTGGACGCAGGTCGCATCGCGGCTATGGCTGAGGCCTTACGCAATATCGCTGAGCAGGACGATCCTGTGGGTGAGGTGATCGCAGAATGGGATCAACCTTCTGGCCTTCATATTCGTCGTGTGCGCACGCCTCTTGGTGTGATCGGGGTGATTTATGAAAGCCGCCCGAACGTCACGGCTGATGCAGGGGCATTATGCCTTAAATCTGGAAATGCCGTCATTTTGCGTGGCGGATCAGAAAGCTTGCATAGCGCTGCGGCTATTCATGCTTGTTTGGTGCAAGGTTTGCAGGCAGCTGGCCTACCTGAAGACGCCGTTCAAATAGTCCCCACCCGTGATCGCGCAGCAGTCGAGCATTTGTTGAAAATGACTGAATTTGTAGATGTTATCGTTCCCCGCGGTGGTAAAGGATTGGTTGGATTGGTCCAGCGCGAAGCGCGCGTTCCTGTTTTTGCCCATCTTGAGGGGATTGTGCATATTTATATCGACAAATCTGCGGACCCCCAAAAAACACTGGACGTGGTCATGAATGCCAAAACACGGCGTACTGGGATTTGTGGTGCGGCAGAATGTTTGTTGATCCATCAGGATGTTTTGGACACGCTTGGACAGGATATTTTACACGCACTGACCCAAGCGGGCGTGGAAGTACGCGGAGATGCAGAAATTTCAAAATTAGATGGTGTGATCCCTGCCACGGATGAGGATTGGGGTAAAGAATACTTGGACAGTATCATTGCCGCAAAATCAGTCGTCGATGTTGATGAAGCAATCGCGCACATCCAAACCTACAGTTCCTCACATACAGAATGTGTTATGTGCGAGGATTTGGCCGTGCGGGACAAGTTTTTTGAACGTATTGAAAGTGCGATAATTATGCATAATGCCTCGACCCAATTCGCGGATGGGGGTGAATTTGGGATGGGCGCAGAAATTGGTATTGCCACTGGCAAGATGCATGCCCGCGGCCCCGTTGGTGCCACGCAGCTAACGTCGTTCAAATATCTGGTGGAAGGAAACGGAACTACCCGCGCCTAAAGGTCAGGGTCACGCTGGTTTCGCGGTGCGTGAAATCCACTGCGAAACTAAAGGCACGAGCAATATTGGGCAGCAGCTGGAACTGAAGGTCCGCTGAGGGAGGGAGATCAGCAAAAGCGGATGAAAGCCGTCCTCACCCTGGATGGGCAATGCCTGTTCGTTCGCTTGTTGCATTGATCAGTATCTGATCTGCATCTGAGTTTACAACAATTTCCCCACCAAGGGGCAGCTGCCGTTCCAAACGCAAGGGTCCCAGATTAATCAGTTGTGCCAATGCGCGATCAATATCCGTTTCCAGATGCCAATGAAGACCAAAATGCGACAGGATGTAAATGGCATTGTCGATATTTTGAACCTGGGGCGCATCCATCACCTGACGCTTTTAATAGGTGTCAAAATCCACGTGGAAAAATTCAACATGTGCGTACGTATCATGACAACTCTCATTGATCAGCGCCACTTTGGGGCTTCGTGCTTAAGGGCTTGCAGTCATTGAAATAAGTTCTAAACAAGTGTGTACCGGACCAATTGGACTGATTACGTTGTGACAGATTCGGGACACAACAACGTTTGAGATCTCCATTGAAGTTGCTGGTCTCTTTTAAAGATAGGATTAAGGTGATGGAAGATTTGAACGCACATTTGGAACCAGGTATGCTGGTACGCCATCCCCAAAAACCTGAATGGGGCGTTGGACAAGTGCAATCACGCATAAACGGTAAAACTACCGTTAATTTTCGGGACTATGGCAAGGTTGTCATTGACGGAACCCTTATTATGTTAGAGCTTTCCTTAACTTCCCAAAGATGAAGAATATTTAAAATTCAGCCTATAATAGAGTTATTTATGATCTTGTTGGTGTCATTTCTTGCCAAGGATGGATCAACTGGTTAGACACGCGCAGAACCAACGGGAAGCGGGTCGCATGGCACAAACTTCACCAAAGTTTCGCGTGAAACTTGCTCAGACTGAAGATGAGTTGCGTGCGGCTCAGCGGCTTAGGTATGACGTCTTTGTTGCGGAATTAGGTGGATCGGGCGATATGGTCGATCATGAGGCCCGATTAGAACGCGATGCCTTTGATCCGTTTTTTGACCATCTAATCTTGTATGACGATGCGCTGATCAATGGTAGTGCTCCAACCGTTGTAGGGGTCTATCGCTTATTGCCCCAAGAGGGGGCCTCGAGAATGGGGCGATATTATTCTGAAGATGAATATGATCTGACACCTCTACGTCAATCAGGCAGGCGCCTCTTAGAATTGGGTCGGTCTTGTTTGCACGCGGATTACCGTAGTGGCATGGGGATGTATGTTCTATGGCAGGCCCTGGCAAATTATGTGATCGAACGCAATATTGAAATCCTGTTCGGGGTTGCCAGTTTTCATGGAACCAATATTGAGGAAATCGCAGCACCGCTTAGTATGCTCTATCATCGCTATCTTGCCCCCACAGAATTGCGTGTGCACGCACAACCTCATTCGGCGCAGACGATGAACTTGATTTCTGAGGCGGAGTTGGACCGCAAGGCAGCAATGCTCGCTTTGCCTGCGTTGATCAAGGCCTATATACGTCTGGGGGGTGTTGTAGGAGGGGATGCGTTTGTCGATCACAGGTTTAATACGACGGATGTCTGTTTGATTATGGATACAGCGAAAATGAACGAAAAGCAGCGAAATCTATATGCACGATCCTAACACATCTGGCTGGACAGAAGAGCTTGAACCAAAGCTGTCTGATATTTCGATCTTTGGGTGGTGCCTTGTTGTCATTCGCGCTGTGTTAATGCTGTTAATTATTTTGGTTGGGATTGTGCTACTGTTCATCGCGCGTGGATTGGAACGCCCGCTTGTCGGACTCTGCCGACCGGTCAGTGGTCAGGTGGTGAATTGGGTTTGTCGCATTGGTGCACGTGCGATTGGTTTGCGCATGTCTGTACGTGGGACACCCATGACAAATCCCGGTGCTGTTGTTGCCAATCATTCATCTTGGTTGGACATCATCGTTCTGAACGCTGCCAAGCGA
>Ga0255782_10003395_pt1 | contig 12125 bp, 16 predicted proteins | sample 101ome_26_FD_179980 | JGI IMG/M metagenome (GOLD analysis project Ga0255782, IMG submission 179980) | Coastal salt marsh microbial communities from the Groves Creek Marsh, Skidaway Island, Georgia - 101408AT metaG (version 2) | ecosystem: Environmental > Aquatic > Marine > Intertidal zone >...
TACCTTCGACTTTGATAGGATCGTCATCGGATAATGCCATAAACTTATCAATAGCATAAGGAATAGGTAACCAACTTAATTTATAACTACAATCGTCCCAAGTAAATCCAGGACGCATCCAAGTTCCTTCTTTTGCTAAGTCTCTAGCCTCAGCAAATCCTCTAAGTATTTCAGGTTGTAATTCTTGAAATCTATCCATATTGATATATTTTTCCATATCAAAATATGGTTGATTGTTTATGCCCTTTAAAGACATTATTATCTCCTATACTTTTCTGGCACTGTGTCGTACAGTGGCAAGCCGTTGTTTATTGACGCATCTCGAAGTATTGCTTGATGCACTAGAGGACTAATAGGTTTACCTGGTAAAAAGTCTGCCCAAGTTTCAGTTTCCATTTCTTCTAAATCGATAGTTTTAACATCGGGCCATTGTATTAATTTTACAAAAATTCCATTTATTAAAACAGGATAGTGCGCTCTTATACCAAGTTCTGACATTGTTTCATATGACCAATTATTCTTTTTACAAAGTTCTTTAACGTGATCAACAAGTTGGCTCAAATAAATTTTTTCGTCTCCAGGAGTTCTTCCTATTTCAGCACTAACTCTAATTCTAAAGTGACTACAAATATCTTTATCAAAATTAATTATTTCTTTAAGACAATCTTCTGCTTGAAATAAACCTTCTAGTGTAAAACTTACATCTTTTATTTCTAAGCCTAGTTCTTTGCAATTCTGCATTCCTTCTTCTTGTTTGTGTCTTACTGTGTGACCTTGATAATCTGGATGATTTAATCCTATAGTCCAACTTATATTATTAAATTCTATAAATTGTTCTGCATATGATTTTTTAGACAAATTTACACCGTTAGTTAAAATATAAATGTGTCTTGGCTTCATATCAATGGCGTTAATTGCTTTAATTATATCGTACAAATCTTTACGCACAGTTGGTTCTGCACCAGCAAAACAAATATTATAACCGTCGTCTGGCCAAGACTTAACTTTGTTTACATAATATTCTATAGATTCGTCTATGCTTTTATTGTCTGGTATTTGATAACAATGAGGACAAGCAAGATTACAACGGTTAGTTAGTTCAATAAAATATGTATCAAGTACTCTTCTAGGGTATACATAATTTTTGTAAAACTCTCCGTCGGGTTCTACTAAATGTTCGACATACTCGTGATGAGTGCAGGTCTTTCCTAACCATATTTCTCCATCACGTTCGAACTTTGTTGCAGGTACGTGCCTGAAGCAATGCTCGCATAAACTTGTTGTTTCAGATATCTTTTGCATACAAAATATTTATGATAAATTATATTAACAGCGAGTACTTATGAATTATTCCTACTATTATAACAACGTACCAGGAGAAGGCTTGTCTAGAAATAATTTAATCTATACAAGTTTAATTTCTGATGATGAAAAAACATTTGTTCAATGGTATTACAACGACGGTGAGTATCATAAAGGACAAAATCAGGTAGTTGATCCTGGACTAATGGAGGAAAAATTTCATAGAGAAGTAAAATATCTTTCTTTAATGTCTGCTAAGTTCCCAGATCTTGTTCCTAAGTTTAAGTTAGATACAGGCAACAAAAAGATTTATTTAGAAATAGATGGTAAAGATTTTTGGAATAGGGCTAACTGCACTACAGAAAATTATGATAAAGTTTTGCCCGATTGGAGAGAGCAAATGATTAATATCATAAAAGCTCATCGAAGTTTAGGTTTATGGAAATACAGTATGCATCCTAGCAGTTATTTTATAGTTGATGGAAAATTAAAAAGTATGAATTATTTTTTTACCTACAATGAAGAAGAAAATAATATAAGCATTAAAGATGTAGAAAGTCATATCTATAGTACACGCCAAGAAGAGCTAAAAAAATATATTGTTCCTCTTGGAATAGAATGGGATACTCCGCAACCTTGGGAAACACTGAATAAGTTATGTTGGGAAAGTTTTAGAACTAATTATCCTAGTGATTTTATCGAGGAAGTAATGTGTATAAAATAGTACCTTTTAGTGAAGAATTAGATTTGACAGATTTTTATGCTGAAGCAGAACGTAGGGGACACGTTAATAATTCTAGTCAAAAAGTTATGGTTGATTGTTTTCGTAATGAAGAACGTTCACAGGTTTGGATATTATATAAAGATGATAAAGCAATAGGTAGTGTAGCGGCACATACATTTCCTGAAATGGGACCTAACGCATATAGAATACTTACTAGGACTTGCGTACTTGACGGAGTAATACCAAATAATGGAACGGGATTAGGATCTGGAAGATGGTATATACAGCAACACCAAAACACTACCTGTCAATTTTTTGTTCCAAAAATGATTGAATGGTGTGGCATAGATAGTGAAATGTATTCAACAAGCAATGAACTTGACGGAGGATCACAGCGTAAAGTACATAAAATATATTTTCCTTTGTTAGAAAAACAAGGGGAGTGGACTAAAGGTCCAACTATAGAATATAGAGGTTGTACACAACAAGTTTGGAAATTAAATCCAACAGTATTTTTAGAAAATTTAAATAGGAATCCTAGATGGCAGTAGATTGCGTATACACTAATGGGTGTAGTCTTACATATGGATCAGAATTAGAAGATAGAGAAAATGATTGTTATCCTTCTAAAGTTGCAAAGCATTTTAATTTACCAGTAATTAATAATGCCAAACCTGGCTCTAGTAACCAAAGAATATTAAGAACAACTATCCAAGATGTTGAAGATTTGTTAGAACAAGGCAAAACTCCTTTGGTTCTAGTCAGTTGGACAATTTCTTCTAGATTTGAGTTATGCGATGAAAATGACGAATGGAAGCAATTTAGCGAGCCAGATGACAAATTATCTAAAATAATTTTTTCTAAATACTCAAGTAACAATGGACAATTTGAAACATTAATGTTACAAATGACTTTGATGGAAAACTTTTTAAAACAAAAAGAAATTTCAGGGTTACAATTTAATATGTTTCCGATGCCTATTTTTAATTTAGATTGGGAAACGCTAGATAAAAATGCTAGAAAATTTGATAGACAATATACAATAACTCCAATGTTTAATATTGGAATGTATGTAGATTCTTTTTATGATTGGGATAAGCAACCTAATCACCATCCAGGGCCTAAAGGGCACACAATTATTTCTGATTTGCTAATAAAATATATAGAGGAAAGATATGGCTCTGAAATTTAATAACTGTACTCATAGTAAAAAGATAGTGTTTTGTGTAGTTGATAATCACGAAAAATGCGGAACACTATGGTCTAAGACAATGTCGCAAAATATTAGCGATTTTTTATTACATCGTATTGATCTATTTGGCTATGATATTTTTATTGATAGTGACGAAGATAACCTATTACATACAGTAAGCCAGCAAGATTATTCTCACGCTGTTGTTATATCTTCAGGTATGTATACAGGATTAAGTGACAGATTATTTTCTGCTATTGAAGAAAAATGCAAGGAAGATTTTTTTATTGCAGGACATATACTTCATAGAGGAGAAGATTCGGGCTATTTTAAAAATAGTTATTACGAATTACACCATCAACTTTATATTATCGATTTATTACAGTATAAAGAAATAGGAATGCCTACTATAGGTCAAGAAACACTTCAGTCACATACACAAATAGAACCTTTACGTAGTCAAGAATACTTATACGATGATCCAGAGGTGCCTATTTGGATTAAGCCAGGAACTGAAGAAAAAGAATTTAGAATACAGTGTCACGGTTGGAATATTATTAGTACTGCGTTAAATTATAATAAAAAGTTAATAGATATTGGAGAGAATATTCGAAATAACAAAAAGTATTTTTATTATGAATATGATCACGTAATGTTAAGAACGTTGCCTGAAGTATATCAAAATCAGTTATTTGTAAATAACTTTTTCCCTTCGTGGAACAGTGATGGTTATCGAAAAGAATTTAATTTTGAAGGTCCCGTAGAACAATATGTTACTGTAGGCATAGGATTATACTGGGTAACAAATCTTATTAAACTAGGTATAACAGAATCTACTAGAGTAGTGTTTACTGATATTAATAATAATACATTAAACTTTATGAAATCATTAGTAGAAGAATGGGATGGTACTGATTATCATTTGTTTTATGAAAAACATATTCCAAGATTGCCAGACGGGTTTGAAGGAAATCTAGAAGGCTATGTAGATTATACTAAAAAAGAATGGGAAGCATTTTTAGAAAATCATCCTAACTGGATAGAAATGTGGAATACTGTTAAGAAGTTAAATTTTGATTATATTTTGATCGATTATATGTCTAACTATACATTAAATTGGCTACACCCAAACAAAAAGACCTTTATAAATCTTAGTGATGTATTTACTCATAGTCCATATACTCCAACACAGAGTTTTAAATATAGAATATCTTGTGAAAATAGATTAATAAATTCGTTAATTAATAAAGATCCTAATATGTATGTATTAATGACATCAAGGGCGGCTAACGGGTTTTATTCCAAAGAAAGAGTTACATCGGGATTGATTAAAGATTTTGATTTAACAGATATAAATGAAACACAAGAACCTCCGTGGCACACAGATGAATGGAAAAGTCCTCGACTGCTAGGTTAAACTTTAATTTCGTGTGTTTCGTAATGACCTGTTTCTCCTGCTAATATAGCGGCAGTATTAATCAAGTCTTTCCATTCGTCAGTACTATCGTGTCTTGCTACAATTAAATGATATCTATCTTCGTCACTATGATTATAAACAGCGTGTTCGTAACTTATATTCATAGCATATACTCCACCCGGCTCCATAAAGAATGTTTCTCCATCACCCCAATGCCATAAACACTCTCTAGGATTATTAAGAGGTATGTTAATATTTTCAAGAATTTTGTAATTAGTATCACTATGCGGACCTATAAAACCGCCAGCTTCTACTAGCATTAATCTTACTCTACCAAAACGATTGCTAGGAAACTTGTCTTTAAGCCAGTTAATGATAGTGGGACATTCTTCAGCGGCTTTTGTCCATACAAAATCATTTGCCGCTTCTACAGCATTAGAATAACCGTAGTCCTGCCAACTCTCGTGTCTATCTTCTGCTAGTCCGTAAAGGGCTAAACTTTTCCAACCTGTATGTGTTTCGTCGTCTCGATGACCAGTAAACCTGTCCTTAAGAGCAACTGCTTCTTTGTACATTTGCTCATAAGGAACAGGAATGTCAAGTTTCAAATATTTTGCATCTGAAAAATAATAGTCTTTATGCGAATTCTGCATCTGGTAGTTTGAAATTTTGAATCTCTGCTGTTGTTACAAAATCTGTTATAGACTCAACATACTGTGTTTGATAAGGTTCTTGCAAATATGGTTGCCAAAATCCTTTTTGTAGTTGTGAGTAATCGTGCTGTATACGATGACACAAACGATCTTTAATATCGCCTAAACGTCTATGTAAAGTAATAGAATTATCAAATAGCAAAAAGTCTCCGTCATTTTTATACCAATGATCGTAAATATATTCGTCTACAAATAATCCTTTGTTTATTTCATCAAACACCTTGTTACTATCTTCTTTACTCATACCCTTAATACTATCTACAGTATTAATGCTGTAATGTAATCCTTTTATGCCTCCAGGACTTTGTATGACCATAGGAATTTCCATCCCATCTTCAGGACACATATTGGCGTGCATTACCTCATCTTGTTCAAGTCTTAGGCCTGGATTAATTTTTCCAGGTGTAAATTTATGTACAAGAATCATCTCATCAAGTTCGCTTCTAAAACTTTCAGAAACATTTTCGTAATAATCTGTAGTAGTTAGAAATCCTGTAGCACTGCCTACAACATTTTCGCTGGCTAACAATGCTACTCCTGGTGTAAATGTAAGTGTACCACTTTCGTTTGAATGCCATAATAGTTCGCCTTCAGCAAACATACCTAACGGATTTCCTTTTTCGTCACGCTTTCCGGTGACACGCATAACATTTTTTCCATCTGCACTAGTTTCTTGCATATGTGCAATGTTTGTTAAACGCACTTTGTCAATGTCATCTACAGAAGAATCTCCAGCAAATGCTAGTTTAATTACTTCAGTAAATGTTTTACCAGGATATTTTTTAAGGATGTTGTAACGAATATTATAGCGAGTATCGCCCCATTTAGTACACCAGTCTGATTGGTCTTCCCATTTTAGGTTACAATCGCGAATAATTGTAACTAGGTTTTTCATATGGATGTCGCCTATTTCTAACCATTGATCATCGGTAAGATGTGCAAAGTCAACACCGTCAATGAAAACTCCGTAGTTGCCTAAACCTGGTATTTTTGTTATTTTCATTTTTTCTCCTTTCAATCCTGTTCTATCTATATTTATAAGGCAATAAATATTAGTATGAACGAAATTGAAGTATATCAGCGCACGAAAGCTCAATACATATATAGAGCTTTGTTGGTGTTTACAATGATAGGTGCAGGTGCTTGGACCTTCTTTAATATTTTGTCTGATTTTTCAAATCAATGGTATTGGTTGTTAATTGCACTTGTTTATATTATTACAGTTGAAGAAACATTTGCACACAGAATAGCCGCTCATAATGTTTTTGATATTAATACTAAATCTATTACATACAGAATACTTACTTGGTTGAATAGTGTTAACCAATCACACGGTCCTGTAAGATATGTTTGTATGTGGCATCCTGCACATCATATGTATTCTGACCAAGGAAAAGCAGACAATGTTAACTGGAAAGAATTTTGGTGGGGTTCTGCAAGCACTCTACCTGTAGAATTTTTATGTGATTTTCGAATACCAGAGCCTGAGCGTGTAATTGAAAACGGATATCGTCAATGCAAGGAAATAATGGACGATCCTTATACTAAATTTTGTGAAAAGTATTCTATTAGTATAAGCACAGGAACAATTTTAGTATTGGCATTAATAGCACCTGTTATACTGTTTAATGTAATATTTTTAGGAAGATTTCTTATTATGTTAGGAATGATGGCGGCTGGAATAGCACATTTAAAAGACTTTCCTTTAACATATAGATTAAAAGATACAAAAGATGATTCAAATAACAATCTTATATTGCACTATCTTTTTCTTGGAGTGTTTAGCGGATTGTTACAAAACAATCATCATAGCAGGCCAAAAGCAATAGACTTGGGATTTAAATGGTGGGAAGTTGATACAAGTGCACCTATTGCCTATGCTTTAAAAGCCTTAATGGAAAAAAGATAAATACTGTTACAATACATTTGGAGCATTCTATGACCTTATTAGACGTTATTAAAAAATTAATATTCTTAGCACCTACCCGTTGCGGAAGAACCTATTACCACTGCGATATAGTTAGCAGTGAGGATAATATTAAATTAACATTTACACCTACAGACAAATACCTTCTTTTAGATCCTAGAAGAGAAGAAGAAGAATTTATGCCTGCACATTTTCATAGTTTTGAAAAGGCAGAACATATTGGTCTTGTAATTGGAAGTTTAGAATATTACTTTAAAAGAAATAACATTAATTACACTGTAGAAGGTACTGATACAGTTATTTTAACTGTTGAAAAAACTAATAACGAAGTTGATACTAATGTAGATGAATGGAAAAGATTTAAACACGCACACAGAAGTTTTAATGTACAAACACAAATTGATACAGAAACTTATAATCTATTAAGTGATAAAATTGATGAATTCCTTAAAGTTAATAACGGTCATAAAATAATGATTAGTGATCTTGCTGTTGTTAAGAAACTAAAAGCACTATCAAAGTATTGGGATTCAGACGGCGACAGTTGTGATGGCTCTCCACAAATGATTGCTCCATTAGTTATGTCAGTTCCGCCTAAAGAATTTGACTTAGAATATTATATGCAGATGGGAAGACTTTATTCTGACATTGGTTTAACTGCTATTAGCAGAGGCTATCAGTTTGCATTTAGTAACACATTTAACTATCCTGACCCAAGGGTTAGACGAGTCCAAGAAGAAATCTTCCTTGATTACGACTCTTATACATTAGATAATGTTGTACCTAGATCATTTATGTGTATGGGTAAAGCATTAGATCCTTCAAAACCACATAATTGGGTAGCAGAAGATAATGTGTATGACGATGATATTGCACCTAGCTGTATCTTGTTAACAAAAGAGTTTGTACAAATCAGAGAAGAAGTAGTTGTATAAAGTAGAAATCATTTCCGAAAGAGCCAATAGCTCTGATATGTGGTTTCCTAGTGATGCTGATATGTTTGACTACATAAAAGAAACATATGAGGATACAGGAAAAATATTAGGGTCTACAGTTGAAGAAACAGACGACAAACTTCGCAAAGTTGAAACTATAATGTTTGATAGTGAAGAATCGTACAACGAATGGTTAACAGATGAAATACTAGTATACGAAAGAAAGTATTTGCGTAAGCATAACAACAGACTTAGAATTGCACATTCAATTAACGGAAATCAAGTAAAAGTATCTAAAAAGTTATATAACATATACGGACACTAAAATGAAACAGTTTAAGTCGGTACTGGCATTTGGTGATAGTCATACAACGGGCTTAGAACTATCAGGTCAAAAATATCTAAAACAATATTTCAAAAATACTATATCTCATAAAGATTTAGATGACCAAACACGCCATTTAGCTTTCCCTCAGCACGTAGCAGATATGTTAAATATTCCTTGTTATAACTTTGGAATGTCGGGCTGTAGTAATGCACGGAATATACGTAAGTTAGTGAATGAAATAAGAAAGTATCCAGACAGTTTAGTACTATTTGGATGGACAACTCCTACAAATACAGAGTTATATTATCCATTTGATGGAGGTTTTGTAGCACACGATGAAGATATGTATCTACAATTAGGTACTCACTGGGATACAGTACCGTCTACACATAACAAAAATCCTTTTGTAGGACATATGCATTTTCCTGATGATTGTAGTATAGACGATGACTTGTTTATTGTAGAACAAATATGTAATAACTATGCTTTAGATTATAGGCACATACTTAGTATATCAGCAGTTACATATAAAAAAGAATATGAATCAACAAAAGTTATGCCTGGAAATTTTCATAACTGGTGTGAAGAACGTCATAAAAGATTAAAATGGGGACACTTTCCTATTGAAGCACACAAAGACTATGCAAAATTTATTGTTGATAGTCTTTCTTCTTAGCCAGCCAATATTCTTTTAATTCTTCAGAAGTATTATCTATATATAAATGTGGAATATCTAATTTGCTTTCTATAATCCACTTTATAGTAGTTACTACATCTGCAGGATCTAATCGCATATGATCTTCGTCTGTGCTTTTTAATCCGCCTACAGTTATATGCGTAGTTTTTAAAGTTTCTGAATTTAATGACAAACTTAGTTCTTTAAGTTCTTTTTTAATTTCAGCCGCCGCTGGCTCAATCCAACTCCATTGATCGAACTCTAGTACACTTCCTATATTGATAATTTTTCCATTTTGCATTTTTTCTGCGGCAATGGATAGTAATGTAAGTTGTCCGTCTGGAATGAGCTGAGAATGATTTATAAAAATATTAAATTTTGAAATTATAGATGAAAACTTTTCTAAGCCTTCGGGTGATAACAAATCATAACCCGAAGATCTAGAAATAAATTTTGTGTTTGGATAAGTTTGTTGTAATTCTTTTGCTATACCTGGAATATTAGGATTTCCGGTACACAGAATTCTAAGCATTATTAGCCTAGTACAACCCAGCTAGTTCCGTTCCAACCTTTGAATTCGTTAGTAGTGCTATCAAATACAATTGATCCCGCACCTACATCAGCACCTGTTGGAATATCTCCAGTAGCATAAGACCCTGCTTTTAGTACAGGAGCAGTAAATGTTCCTAGGCTACCGTCCATTATAAATTGTGTTGGGAATGTACTGTTATTGCTACCTATTAGATATGTTAATGTAGCACCTGGAAAGTCTTCGTTAAAGTCGGCATCTGATTTCCACGCTCCTAGAGCGTTAACAGCGTTAACATAGCCAGTAGTTCTGTAACCATCAATACCAAAGCCGCCTAGAATATCGCCAGCAGTTGTATCTGCTTTGTTATCTAAATCAGTTCCCTTATATGCTCTAAAAGGAACAACAGAAAGAAGACCATAAGTACCGTCTGTAATACCTTCAAATGTAAGACGTTCTTGACCTCCATCGTTAAAGGATACTTTAACAGTATTATCACTTAATCCGTTATTGTCGGAAGTAGCAGTTATATAATCAGATTTAATACTGCTAATAACACCAGCGTTAGCATTTAATTCACCGCTGGTTGTATCAACCATAGTTAGTGCTGAGTCATCTGTAAATACTGAACCGTAAAAATTGCCGTAAATAGCATCGTTTTCTGCGTCCCAAAGAATCTTTGTACTATCTTCAGAGCCGTCTGTAAGTTTTAAAATTCTTGAACCAACTGCAAGAGTAGTATCAACATTTACTTGTGTTGACCAAATGTTTGCCCATTGTCTGCTTGAAGTACCTAAACTATATGTATCGTCTACATTAGGAGTAATATTAGATCTTACATAGCCGCCGATATTAACAACGTCTTCTGCGCCGTCGCCTAAGTTGATATTTCCAGTAGCAGTAATAGTACCTGTAATATTAATATTACCTGTACCTGTAATATCGTTTCCGTTAAGATCTAAGTCCCCAGCTAATTGCGGGCTAGTGTCATTTGACAAGTCACGAGGACCAACTAGTACACCGTGTGCTGTATCTCCTGTAGTAGTGCCGTCGCCTACATATAATTTCTTTTCGTCAGTAACGTAAAGCAGTTCGCCCTGGGCTGGATTAATTGTTTGACGCTCTGCTTCGGTACCTCGTCTAAGTCTCAAAGCCATTTAAATACTCCTGGTAATATCATATCTATATGTATTTATGCCTTTTTAATAAAACACTACTTGTTCTTTTTTAGAAAAACTTTTGTTCTCCGCTGAATATCAGACTTGATACGCTCGGTATCTAGTTTAAAATCAACACCTGCAATGTGCTTGTCGTATTCTCTAAATAGGTCTTCTAATACGGTTTCTAAGTTAGTTCCTGGTGTTTTTTGTTTAGATTTCTCTATATCAATATCCCAGATCTTACCGTCTTTAAAAGTCACTCTTACAGAATGTAGATATTGTATTGGTATTGTTTCTACATCTACATCTTTAAATACTTCAGGCCAGTGCTTTACTACATCTTTAGGTAGGGGTTTAGGCACTTTCTTCAGCTTTTACTTTGGCTGTCTTTTTCTTTGTTGGGACTAGCTCTTCTGCTTGCTCACGTAATGCTTTTGCTTCTTTAAACAATGCATCTGCTTGTGAACGATACTGCGCCGCTAATTGCTCATCTGTTAATACGCCATCATCTGCCGCCTGTATTTCTGCCGGAATTTCAGTTGATGTTTGTTGGGTACTTCCACCATCCGAAATAGCAAGATCTTCGATACCTATGCCTTTTTGTTCTGCAATTACCTTATTAAGTTCCGCAAGATTTATTACAGTTTGGGTATCAGGAGTCATTTCAACATCTGCTGTTGGAAGTTTAACCATTTTTCCAGTAGTGTGAAATGCGGCAAGCATATTTCTACCATCTGGTAAGTAAGATCTTGTCATTGCTTCAGCAAATTCGTTAGCAGTTTGACCTGCATTTGATTCAACTAATTTCATTAACGAATCGTGTTCGTCGCCCATTAAATTTTCGGTAGTAACAACTACGCAGGAATTTGCATCACCAGGAATAGTTCTGTATGCTACAACTACCTTTCTTTTATTTCTAACTGTTCTACCAACGTGTTTATACGCCATAATTATTCTCCTGTTTCAGCCGGAGCCGCTTGCTGTTGTTGTTGAGATACGGCACCTAAAAACGCTTCTAGTTTGTTGTAAGTTTGCCCAACTACCATCATTTCATTAGGCTTAAATGCTCCCCTTTGGCTAGCAACATCAATGATCTGTTTAATTGCATTTAGATCACTTACAGTTAGTTCAGCAGGTGCTTGACCTTCTGCTTCTGTTGCTGGTTGAGCTTGCTCTTTGGTCTTATCTTCGCTCATAAATATTCTCCTTTTTTAAATAAGTT
>Ga0255782_10003408_pt1 | contig 12098 bp, 12 predicted proteins | sample 101ome_26_FD_179980 | JGI IMG/M metagenome (GOLD analysis project Ga0255782, IMG submission 179980) | Coastal salt marsh microbial communities from the Groves Creek Marsh, Skidaway Island, Georgia - 101408AT metaG (version 2) | ecosystem: Environmental > Aquatic > Marine > Intertidal zone >...
AGCCAACGACCACCAAGGCCACAAGCTCTTGCTCTTGCAAACGGAAAATACAGAAGAAGTCTGTACATCAAATAAAAGAAAAACGTATAGCCGAAGATTCATGATTCTCTATCCTTTACGTATTACCTGAATTAACGGAAAAAAAAAGGCTCAAAACACATCAAATTTTGATTTTTAAGGGATAATATATATTGGGTATTGGTTTTTGTACACAAAATAGATTACACTACCTTAGAAATCCATTTTAGAGCACTTTACGAAGGTATTAAGAAAAGTTAGATATAAAACATAAGGCTGATCCTAAAGAAAAACGTATATGGTATGTAACAAATTAAGTCAATACTCTATAATAGGAAAGGGGAAGACCTAGTTTTTTCGATCTTTGTTGAGCGGCACGATGAATAAAAGAATCTCGTTGACCGGTTGGAAGAAGAGGAAGAGTGAGTTGATACACAGGATTTCTTTTTGCGGATGAAGGTTTCCATACATAACCTTGAAGAGCACCTTTCCCTTTTCCCATTCGGGTTCCCACTCCCTTTCTTGTTACTCTTACGGTTCTCGTTCTTAGAACACGAACCTTTAGCATTCTATGTAGGTAGTCGGGATAGACACTACGGAGATATCGAACAAGAGAAATTCGTCCAGCTTCCAGTTGTTGAGGACTTACCCTTGGTGAAGAGAGACCTCGACGAAGAGAAGTAACCGAAGGTACTCTTAGGGTAAAACTACCTTGTCTTCTTGTGGGAAGATTCCAATAAAGTTTCATCTCACAAGAAAATATTATTCTTTAAGAAGATCAAACGAACTCAGAGCTACTGTGTTTCGTGTACGGTAATACATCACAAGAAGAGAAAGACCAATTCTTGATTCAGCTGCAGCTACCGTAAGAACAAAAATAGCAATGAGTTGCCCTTCTAGAGTATCCGTTAGAATGGATACTGTAAGAAAAAGAAGATTTCTGGAAAGAAGAAGAAGTTCAATGGCAAAAAACCAAAGAAGAATTGTCTGGCGATTAGTTCTCATCCTAATCGTCGCAATAAGAAAGAGAAGAAGACTCAGGGGGAGGCCATATCTTGACATCATCAAAAAAAAAAAAAAAAAAATAAGCTAAAGCATTCATATGAACACTTTATGTGCTTATACACGTCTTTTCGAAGGAAGACTATAAATCATAGGTGCAGATCCGGGGAAAGTATGAAATGGAGTTGGAGAAGCAACTACCCATTCAAGAGATGAGTTCGTTTCTCCCCATCCATATCCTCTTCTCCAAGGTCTGGTATCTGCTTTACGGTCTCCTCTCCAACAATCGTAAGCGATGTATCTAAAGAGAAGAGTAGCAAGAAGAGAAAGATAAGATCCAAAACTTCTTACTCTATTCCAAGTTCTATAACAGTCTGGATAATCTGGATAACGACGAGGCATTCCTCTTAGCCCAAGAAAATGCATAGGAAAAAAGGTTAGGTTAACTCCAATAAAGAAGAGCCAGAAATGGACTTGTCTTAGGGTTTCGTTATACCCACGTCCAAGAATCTTCGGAATCCAATAATAGAATCCAGCAAAAATTCCAAACACAGCTCCCATACTTAGCACATAGTGAAAATGTCTTACTACGTAATATGTATCATGCATTCTAATATCCAGTCCTGCGTTAGCAAGAGCAATTCCGGTTACTCCACCAAAGGTGAAGAGGAAAATGAATCCTAGAGCAAAGAGAGATGGGGTACGTACCAGAAGTCGTCCTCCCCAAATGGTTCTAATCCAACTAAAGATTTTAATCCCGGTTGGTACTCCAATAATCATGGTTGCGGTGGTAAAGTAAGCACGAGTATCTACGTCAAGTCCCACCGTATACATATGGTGAGCCCAAACAATAAATCCAAGAATTCCAATTCTAGACATGGCATATACCATTCCCATATACCCAAAAATAGGTTTATGAGAAAATCTAGATAGAATTTGACTGACAATACCAAATGCCGGAAGAATAAGAATATACACTTCTGGGTGACCAAAAAACCAGAAAAGATGTTGATATAGAATCGGGTCTCCTCCTCCTGCAGGATCAAAGAAACTTGTGTTAAAGTTTCGATCGGTTAGAAGCATAGTAATAGCACCTGCAAAGACAGGAAGAGAAGTAACTAGCAGAATTCTAGTAATGAGAACACTCCATCTAAAGAGAGGAGTACGACTCATCGGCATCCCTGCGGGACGCATGTTAAGGATAGTTCTAATAAAGTTAATAGAACCAAGAATCGATGAAGCACCAGAAACATGAAAGGAAAAAATCACCAGGTCAACAGCTCCTCCAGAGTGACTTCTTCCGGTACTTAGAGGGGGATAAACCGTCCACCCAGTACCTGCTCCTCCTTCAACAAATCTAGAAATAAGAAGAAGAAGAAGTGAAGGAGGTAGAAGCCAAAAGGAAACATTATTTAGGCGAGGAAACCTCATATCAGGAGCTCCAATCATCATAGGAACAAACCAATTACCAAATCCTCCCATTAGTGCCGGCATAACCATGAAGAAAATCATTAGAATTCTGTGGGCAGTAATAAGAACGTTATATAGCTGGTAGTTTCCTGCAAGAAGTTGATCTCCAGGAAGCCTAAGTTCTCTACGAATAAGAAGGGATCTTCTTGTACCAAGTCTTCCAGAGAAGGCTCTAAACAGAAGATACATACTTCCAATATCTTTGTGGTTAGTTGAATACACAAAACGTGTAAACATAAGAAATAAGAAACAAGTTCAATTTTTTGAAAAAAAAAGAAAGAAGGATTTGATCAATGAATTGATAAAAGAGAAAAAAGAATTTATTCTCCTTGTGCTACCATCCAAGAAAGAGCGTCTTTAAGAGATACTCTTTCTACAACAATAGGCATAAACCTATGGTAAGTACCACATAGTTCACTACATTGTCCAGTATACACTCCTTCACGATTTGCATAAAAGAAGACTTGGTTTAGACGTCCCGGAATAGCGTCACATTTTACCCCTAGAGAAGGAACAGTCCAACTGTGAATAACATCCCCTGCAGTAATCAGGACACGAATGACACGGTGAACAGGGACGACAACACGGTTATCTACCTCAAGAAGACGAAGATCTCCAGGAGTTAGTTCGTCGGTGGGAACCATGTAACTTTCAAAAGAAAGTCTTTCTTCAGCTAGGTTAAGTCCATATTCATAAACCCAATACCATTGACGACCAATCACCTTAAGGGTAAGATCAAAGAGATTAGTGTGATCTCTACTCCCTGGAATTCTATCCGTCGAGTAAAGAAGGGTCCAAGAAGGAAGTGCAATTCTAGACACAGCAATCCTTGGAAGGATGGTCCAAACAATTTCAATTCTTGTTCCGTGGTTAATGGCATATACTTGCTTAGCTTTTCTGGCAAGAAGACAAGTTTTGATTAGCATATACAGCACAAAACCAACCACAAAAAGCATAATTACCATTACATCGGAATGGAAATTTTGAATTGCAGTAGCAATGTGAGATGCAGAATCTTGAAAACAATAAGTCCAAGTTGGTCGAGTCCAAGTAAAATCAGTCATCAAAAGAAAGTACCTCTTTTATCCTTTTTTGATTCGTTAGAGTCAAAAAGAAAAGGTGAGGTTGTTGTAAAAAAATAAAATAAAAGAGATAATTTAATGAAATACAGATATACCATTTAATCTATTTCATCCCTTAACCATGGAAAACGGATGTATTTTGAACCTTATATATCTAACTGTATTTACGTTTAAGCGGATAGTGGGATTCGAACCCACATCTTTTGCTTGGAAGGCAAAGGATCTAGCCCTTAATCGATACCCGCAAGGAATATAAACCTTCTTTCCTACTTGGTAAGAAAGGGTAAACGTTCCAAACTAACTCTTAACCCATCGTAATTTACGATAAGGAGTTAGTTGACTAGAAAATTCTAGTTAACCTTCATGATGCTTACCGTATCAGCAGATAGAAACCATACTGACTCACGTCGTATTGAACCCAGCTCACGTTCCGCTTTCATGGACGAACAGTCCAACCCTTGGGACCAGATTCAGCCCCAGGAAGCGAAGAGCCGACATCGAGGTGCCAAACCAAGCCGTCGATAGCATCTCTTAAGCTTGATAAGCCTGTTATCCCTAGTGTAACTTTAATCCGTTGATCAGAAGTCGTTCCACATCGTACTTCTGGGTCAGTTCTACAGGCTTTCACCCTTAGCAGAGGTGTCTCTCTGACTAATCAAACATTCTTTAGGAGATCCCCGGCCACTTAAGGTTATACCCTTAAGGCTAAATGTCTTCGTACGCCTCCGTTCTGTTGTAGGAGGCTGTCGCCCCAACCAAACAGTCTCTAGACCTCTGTTTCCCATTTAGGGAGAAGAATGAATACAACACACAGGTGGTTTTTCATTGCACGAAAGAGATAAAATCTCTTTCTCCCACGTTTTCTACACAAGCATTGTATTCGTTCGAAGGCCCAGTCCTGTAAAGCTACTAGGGTCTTCTCGTCTAACTGATACACCGTCGCTTCTGCACGACGGAAGGAGTTTCGCGGGGCTGGAACATGAGACAGTGGGACGATCGTTACTCCTTTCATGCAGGACACCAATTAAATGTCTATGAATTTCGCTACCTTAGGACCGTCAGGTATACAGCCGCCGTTAATCCATCTTCAGATTTCTACCCTTCTTACTAAGAAAGAGAGCAGTCCTCGTACAGGAGGGACACTGGGCAGGAGTCGATCTTTATACCTAGGTTTACACCGTAGCAAAGACCTATGTTTTTGGTAAACAGTCGCCGTCCCCAATTAAGTTCCACCACTCTACTGGTCCGCGTTCTACCGAAGATACCGCGGAATTTTGCCGAGTTCCTTATGTTCCATTTTTCCCAAACCTTAGTGGAATTCCACTCGCTCACCTGTGGCGGTTTTAGTGTGGTATAAAGGCGCCGTATTTTCCTGTCCCTAAGATCCTCTTCCTTTCCCTATCCTAGATGAAAAGGAAGAAAACCTTAAAGCGTTGGCACTTGCCTACCTCATCAAAAAAACCTTTCGGTACTTTTCTTAGAGACCACCTACTGTTCGCAGATAACCTGAACGAACAAACCCTTGAGCTTTCGGTCCTGAACATTATTCAGTTCAGTTCACGCTACTCGTGCTGACATAATCACTAGAGATCTGTCCCCACGTTCTTACCGAACGATAGGCTATAGTTACTCTACGCTCGAATACCATTCTTTTGTGACATACAAAAGAATCACTAGGGTAGGTGAAGAGCTTAGCCTCGTTTATAGATCAATAGAATAGCATTCCCCTTACGAGCAGTTACGCTTTCGGTACAAGATGGCTGCTTCTAAGCCCACATACAAAGGTTCCTCATGTTATTCCATTTTTTTCCACTTAGCTCTTACTTGAAGACCTTACCTAAATGTCTGGGCTTTTTCCCTTTTGACGATAAACCTTATCGCATATCGTCTGAGTGCTCGTTCTTAACGGAAATGATTCTATGATATACAGGCAAAGCCTATGGAACAATACCCATTTCGTTACGTTCTGAATTCAATCAGAACTCGAGCCCCCTGCCAAAACAGGTTTCTTCGAGGACCAGCTATCTCCCAGTTCGATTGGCATTTCACCTCTATCCCTCCCTCCTCCGAGTCTATTGCCACAGACACCGGTTCGGACAGACCAAGACATAGAAATATTTTGGTCTTCCTGGAAAGGGATAGCTCACCGGGTTTCGGGTATGCCCACCCTCTCTGCGTTCTTCTTACGAATTACACTGAACTCTTTTTCTCCTCGTTCTAGCAAGCTAACCGAGGACCAAGAGGAGAGAATGCACAACTCGTCAGCTCATGATGCAAAAGGAACTCCCTTCTCTACGAGAAAAAAGCCTTGGCATGGAGATTTCACTTCTTTCAGCATAAGGCTTCACCTTACTTTATTTCATCCTTTCCCTCACGGTACTTGTTCACTTTCGATAAAACTTGGTCTTCCGGGGCCAGAAAGGTGGTACTCTCTGTCTTATGACGTTCCTTTGCACCAAAGCACAAAGGTTTGGCCCAGAAAAGAAAGGTTTTTTTCTACAGGACTATTACCTTCTTTGGTTCCTTATCCCAAAGGATTCCAAAAAACATCTTTCTTTTTGGTTCGCTCTTGTTCACCACGACGAACGAAACCTCGGTTGATCACGGAAACCTGCTACTAAGATGGTTCAGTTCGCAGTTTACCACCCTTCGCAAAGGGCTTATAGGTCTGATTTTCCAGAGAGGAGACGATAAAAATCCTGTGCATTTTTATCTTTTCGGAAGACCGTCCTCCCAAGTTTTTCTAGGGTTCCATCTCATTAAATAAAAATCTAAAACATAATACATCCCACTACCTTTCTAAAGAAACTAATAGATGTCATGCCCTCCTAAAAATAGCTTTTCTACAGACAAGATATCCGATGGATGCAGTGGGATTTGAACCCACGGCCTGCGGATTAGAAGTCCGATGCTCTACCCCTGAGCTATACACCCCAACTCCTTCTTTTCCTAGTTCAAAGACAAAGGATTTTTTATAATCAAGAAAGGGGGTAGCTGTTTTTCTTCATTGTCCATCAATAAAGAGATTCTGTATTAAATAAACTAGGCGATGAAGGAGTCGAACCTCCGACCTTGTCCTTGTAAGGGACCTGCTCTACCACTGAGCTAATCACCCAAAGATAAACGGATGAAGAGGGATTCGAACCCCCGAACCCCGGAGGGAAACTGGTGTTCAAAACCAGCGCCTTAGACCACTCGACCATTCATCCTAGCTATGGTTAAAAACTTGAGCGTAGAAAGAATTGAACTTTCGACCTTTCGGTTATCAGCCGAACGCTCTACCACTGAGCTACACGCTCGTTAACCTCTAAGGTAAATTATAATCATAGCCCTATATTAGAGGTTTTCTTTTTTTTACTAGAAAAACATGAAGAAAATAAATAAAAAAGTAAAGATGTCCTTAAGCCCATGCGAAAACTCTCGATCTCCAAAACCTTCTAAGAGAAAGAGGAAGAAATACCTTCCATCCTAGTCGCATTAGGTGATCATATCGATAACGCGGTACACATCTACGAACCCAAATATAGACAAAGAGAAAAAAAGCAGTTTTTAGCCCCGTCCATAGTCCTCTTGGTACCCAAATGAAGGGAACAATAGCAAAAGGAGGTAGCCATCCTCCCAGAAAAAGAACAGCACAAATGGTACTCATTCTAATCATGTTTCTATATTCTCCGAGAAAGAAGAGAGCAAAACCAAGAGAAGAATATTCAACATTATATCCAGCTACTAGTTCTGCCTCCGCTTCAGGAAGGTCAAAAGGTGCTCGATTTGTTTCTGCAAGACAACAAATGAAAAAAAGAATGAGAATCGGAGCAAAAGGTAGTCTATTCCAAGTATAAGTCTGTCTTTCCACAAGGTCACTTAGGTTTAGACTTCGTACCGGAAGAACAACGGTAAGAACTACAAGTCCAATTCTTACTTCGTAAGAAATCATTTGAGCTGCACTACGGAGACACCCAAGAAAGGCATATTGAGATTGACTTGCCCAACCTGCCATCATAATTCCGTATACTCCTAGAGAAGAAACTCTAAAAAGGAAAAGAATTCCAAGAGGAGTATCGGTAAGAACTCTTCCTGGTCCGAGAGGAAGAACGGACCAAAACACAACCCTAAGAAGAAAGGTTAGCCTTGGGGCAAATAGAAACATACTTAGAGAAGAGGTGGTGGGAAGAACAGGTTCTTTTACTGCAAGCTTAGCACCATCAGCAAGGGGTTGAAGAAGACCAATTGGCCCTACTCTGTTAGGTCCTTTACGACGTTGCATTGAAGCCATCACCTTACGTTCTCTAAGAGTTCTCATTCTTACCCTAACAAGAAGAGGAATGGTAACACCAAGTCTCTTTCTTAGAGTAAGCCTAATTGTAAGAAGAGGAGAAAGAGTAACTGTGGTTAGTGTTCTTCTCATCTTACGCGGTTGGACGAAGCATACGACCCTTACCCGAAAGATATTTCGGTAGTTTCGTGCGAATGCGGGTTCCAAGAAGCCCTCCTTTTTGGTTAAGAAGAACCATGGATGTTTGTTGATTTCTACGATAAATACCATTTCTTCCTCTAGTATTTTTTCGAGTGTTGACTACCATTCTTTGGACAAGAGTACCTGTCTTAATTCCTTTTCGGACTTGATGAAAGGATTTAGTCTCTCTTACTACTCTAGTAAGAGCTTTTCGTTCTGAAGCAGAGCTTCGGGAAATCACATATCTTGATTTAGCACCAGAATTATCTCTTACATGAAAACTACTTTGAAAATAAGTCATCTAGATAAAAAAAAAGAAAGGAGGTCTACTATAAAAATAAACAAATAACGTGGTTAAAGAAAGCTATACACGAAAAGAATAAAACATTATTTCCACGATATAAGAGATGGATAATAGGCACATTAATATGCCCTAGAATCTATTTCTAGAGGGTATAAGATATTTAAATCAAATTGTAGGAAGTAGTTTTATTCTCTACAGATCGATATTTGCTATCGTTTAAACCTTATTTATACTGTTAAGGGAATACACCTCTCCTATAAAAAAGAACAGGCTGAACAGGACTCGAACCCGTGACTTTTGGTTTTGGAAACCAACGCTCTAACCAACTGAGCTACCAACCTAATTCTTAATTAAAACAATACTTAAAAAAAAAAAGAAGAAAGAAAGATTATTTCTTTTTATCTTCTCCCTCCCCACCAATATACAGAAATGAAAAGGAATAGCCAAACAACATCGACAAAATGCCAATACCAGGCTCTTCCTTCAAATCCTTTATGAGTACGAACAGTAAAGTGCCCTCTATTATGACGGAAATAAGCAACTCTGAGTCTTACCGAACCAACAAATACATGAAATCCATGAAATCCAGTTCTCATGTAAAACGTTGACCCGTAAATACTATCCGAAATGGTAAAGGGAGCAACAACATACTCATATCTTTGAAACGAAGTAAAGAGAAGAGAACATAGAAGAGTAAGCCTTAGAGTACGTTTCATGGTAATACGATCTCCAGCTAGAGCTCTTTTATGCCTTCTTGTTACTCTTACTCCTGAAAGAAGAAGAATAATGGTATTTTTCAGAGGAATATCCATAGCTTCTACTTCAGGAATCCCTCTTGGAGGGAAAGCCAGCCAAAGGTCTACTACCGGAACAAGGGCAGAGTGAAAAAACCTCCAGAAGAAGGCAAGAAAGAAGAATACTTCATTTACAATAAACCAAAGAATACCAAGACGGTGTGATCCAGTTACTCTACGACTGTGATGCCCTTGATAAGTAGCTTCACGAGTAATGTCCCACCACCAAACATACATCACCAGAAGAATCGTTCTCAGCCCAAGAGCTCTAGTAAGCGATCCATAAGGAACACCGTGATACCATCTAACACTTCCAGTAGTAAACCAGAGTCTAGAAATACCAGCAAATACGGGATGAGGACTAAACTCAACCAGGTGATAAAAATTTTTTGTTCTTAGGCTTTGCCCAAGAAGAGAACTAAGAAGATATTCATCACGATGAACTTTCCACCATGGAAGGTGGCCCCTTAGTCGTTTAGGATTATCCGAAAGGGTAATAAAAGAAGTCTTAGACATCAATAAAAAAAAAAAAAAAAAAGGTGAAAGGTGGAATTGAACCACCACCAAAGGATTTGCAATCCCTTATCCTACCTTTAGACCATTTCACCGCGTGAAAACAATGGGGTAAAGACAATTTAGGATAACGTTACTTCAACCTTAGTTAAGGCTTATGCAGTTTATATCTACACAAGAACACGTTCATACGAGAACGATGGGACTCGAACCCACGACATTTGGCGTGACAGGCCAATACTCTAACCTCTGAGCTACGTCCCCAACGGTAAAAGGAAAGAGTTAATCTCTATACACCCCTGAAGTGAATATATTAACCCAATCGCTTGCTATGTTTACCAATCCACCAAGGTTTTCTTTTTGTGGATTGACTTTCAATAATCCTCTGAATGAGAGAAGAACGAAAGGTTACTCCTTCCATAAGAGCCTTATCCACTCTTTGAAGAAGAGAAAGAGAAGGGTACCTTTTTTGTCTTCGACGTAGTCTAAGCTTAAAGCTACGTCTTGGGTAAGACGGATGAGCAACAAGTTCCTTTTGCTTTCTCTTTCGAGTAGAATAAAGCTCAAGCCCAAGGTGTGCCTTTCTTAGATACTCTTCAAGAAAAGGATGCCTAGGCTGACCCCCTAGTCTTTCTTCTCTCAGCTTTCGCCTTTTTGATTTCTTTCCTTGTTTCATTCCCTTAGTTAGAGTTCTATGAAGACAAAGTCCACCTTGGTTAAGACGTTCTGCTCGAGCTAGAGTTTGAGTGAGTTCCTCTTGAGAAAATATCCTTCCTTTCTTAACAAAAGTGGACTGATTCTCCTTTAGAGGAAAAGAAGATTGAGGATACATTTCTCTAGCAGAAGAAAACCAGTGTCTTAGTGTAATTCCAACACGTTTCTCTTTCGGAAGTTGCCAACGAGTTACCCCTCTTCTCCGAAATCCCGTTGTATAACGGAAAGGAAGGGAGGTAGATTGGGGAAGAGAAAAAGAAGATACCTTACCATGAAGCTGAAGTCCAAGAAGAGCTTGACCACGAGGTTGACTCATTAGACGAGAACTGGGAGTAAAACCCTTTTTTCCTTGTTTAGAGAGTGGTCTTGCCTGATGAAATGAACGAAATTGCTTCATCTTTTGATTACCTTGACTCACACGCTGATGAACATAAGATCGATTTACTGATACATAAGGAAAAAGAAACATCATGAACAATCTATAGATAGAGATAAATCCTAAAAAGGAAGAATTACATAACGAAAAGAAGAATAAATCTAACAACCAGAGCAAAAAGTGCAATGGCTTCAGTTAGAGCTGCTCCAATAATAGCGTAGTTGAAAAGTTGTCTTTTCTGTCTTGGTCTACGAGCTACAGAAAGAATTAGCGAACTAAATACGTTTCCAAGCCCTACTCCGGCCCCTGCTAGAGCCATAGTGGCAAGTCCTGCTCCTACTAGACGTAGTTCAGTCATCAAATAAAAGAAATAAGGGGAACTGTTTATAACAAAAAGCAAAGTACGGGTATATATAAGTTTATAATCGTTTCAAAATAGATCTTTAAACTGTTCTAGAATTGATTTCTAGAGGGGGTAAAGCTCATTTCGTAATATAAGGTGATCTTGATCTTACCCATTCCTTTTACCCCCTACAGATCAATATTAGATCCATTTTATACCCTATTTGAATTAAGGAAAAACATAAAAATAAAGATGGATAATAACATTTTTTAATTTGTCACGTGAATTAACAAAAAAGATTGGTTAGGTCCGGCGGGACTTGAACCCGCGACCAACGGATTAAAAGTCCGCTGCTCTACCACTGAGCTACGAACCTAATTCATTTAAGGAATATGTTTCCAGAAGATGAAAGGACTCATATTTTCTGTATTTCACCTATGCATACTTATGTGACGATACGCTTTCGTGCTCACTTTACGTGTTAGAACTCATACCTAACCAAAATAAGAAGTTATCTATTGTCTTTGCACACAAAGTGTGCTTTTCCTTTTCTCTAACATTATCTTATGATAATCAAGTAGTAGGTATTCTTATCATACACAGTATAATCTTATAACGGATTACATAGTAAACAATATTCAGAACAGAAATAATATTCCCTATGTTGTATTCATTAAGAAGTTATACTATATAGTGGTTTTCTCCTCTCTCAAACGTTATTCTTTATGTTAGAATGACTTGTTCCTATTGGAGTTGAAGGATTCGAACCTACGATCCAGAGACCAAAACCCTGCGCCTTGCCACTTGGCTAAACCCCAGTTAATGTTTCTCGCTCCGTACGGGAATTGAACCCGTCTTGCCGCCGTGAAAGGGCAGCGTCCTAACCGATAGACGAACGGAACATGTCTTGGAGCGGAATCGAACCACCTTCTCGGGATTTTCAATCCCACGCTCTACCGTTGAGCTACCGAGACCTCAGCTTTGTCTAACTTCAATTTTTTTTTTACTTCTTTGCTCCATATTTCTACA
>Ga0255782_10003409_pt1 | contig 12088 bp, 10 predicted proteins | sample 101ome_26_FD_179980 | JGI IMG/M metagenome (GOLD analysis project Ga0255782, IMG submission 179980) | Coastal salt marsh microbial communities from the Groves Creek Marsh, Skidaway Island, Georgia - 101408AT metaG (version 2) | ecosystem: Environmental > Aquatic > Marine > Intertidal zone >...
GTTGTCTTTGCAGTAAGGAATACAGACTCTTTAAAATTTTTCCATTTAAGGGTTTTATAAAAATAAGATAAAACTAATGAACCAAAAGCACCTACAGCTGCTGCTTCAGCTGGAGTTGCAAGTCCTCCTAGTATTGTTCCTAAAACCAAAATAATTAGAGAGAATAATGGTAAAAAAGATACTAATACCTCTTTTAAAATTACTGACCTTGGAGGTATCTCTTCTTTCGGAGGTTTCGGAGCTATTGAGGGGTTGAAATAAGCTAATGTAATTGCATAAATAATGTAAAGACTAGCAAGTAATAATCCTGGAAATATTGCTGCAGCAAATAATCGTAGCGGTGACAACTGAGCTATCACTGAATAAACAATTAACATAATACTTGGTGGTATTAGAATACCTAAACATCCGCCCGAACAAATTACGCCAGATGCAAACTTTTTATCATAGCCAGCTCTAATCATCGCGGGCCAAGCAAGTAATCCCATTAAAGTTACTACAGCACCAATTATTCCTGTAGCTGTTGAAAACAAAGCGCAAGTAATTAAAGCAGCCACAGCCATTGATGCTGGAAGTCTATGTGACGCTAATCTAATTGCAAAAAATAATCTTGATACAATTCCTGCTCTTTCAACTAAGTAACCCATGAATAAAAACAAGGGGACTGCAGTAAGAACCGTATTATCCATAACAGTGTATGTATTTTGCACGAACAGCTGAAAAATTCTGTTGTCTAACAAATGCTCCATCCGAGTTGGATCAAAGTAGGCGTAGTATCCAAAGCCAACTCCCATAGCCATTAGGGTAAATGCAATCGGGAAACCTAATAATACTGCAAATAGGAAAATTCCCATCATTAAAATTGCAATTTCTGGATTAGTTAAACTAAATAACATCTTTTTGATCCTCGTCTTGTGCTGTTCTCATTAATATTTTTTCTGTTTCTTCGGCAACCACCATTCTAGCTGGCCAGTGACCTGTTTGAATGCAAATGATTGATCTGCAAACTTCACTGATCCCTTGTATTATTAATAAAAATCCTGCAGCTGGTATTAAAGATTTTGCCATGTAAATTTGAATTTGAGCTGGACTATTCCAACTTGTTTCTTTTATTTTCCAAGCTAAGGCTGCGTACTCATAACCATAAAAGGCTAAAGCAAACACACCGGGAAAGAAGAAGATAAAATATAAAACTAAATCTATGTAACCTTGAGTTCTTGGTTTGAACAGGCGGTAAAGAACATCCCCTCTTACATGTGCTTCAGTGGAAAGCGTGTAAGCGCCTGCCATCATAAAGATTGCACCGTACATTTGTAAACTGAAATCAAAATTCCAAAGTGTTGGGGCGTTAAATGCATAAGCCATTACAACTTCATAACAAGTTCCACCCATTAATATGACAATACACCAAGAAAAAGCTTTCCCTACTGAAGTGCTTAATGTGTCTGCAAAATGAATGAATCCCCTCATAAGAAAATGAAACTATTCTAATTTTTCGATTTTTTCCATAAAAAAAGGGGGCGATAAACGCCCCCTAAATTTTATTTCTTACTAGATTTTTACTTTTGCTATAGAACCAAACTCATTCTCATAAGCCAATTTGTAATTTGGCTGGTTCATGAGTAAGTATTTCATTACTCTCTTAGCATAAGCTTTTTGTGAGTCTATGATCTTTTTAAAGAATGGATCTTTCTTATTGAAATCACCAATTACTTTATCCCAACCTTTTAATTGTTGAGCTAAGATCGCATCAGATGTTTGATAAACATTTACTTTATGCTCATTCATCAATTTAGATAAATCAGCAGAGTATCTCACTAATGCTTTAAAGTAGTTGTCTGTATTCGCAGCATAAGCAGCGTTCTTTAATATAGCTTGGTGTTTAGGCGCTAAATTATTGTACGACTTCTTATTAACTGGAATTTCAAACATCTCTTGTGATTGGTGGAAGCTTCCTAAGTGATAATGCTTAGAAACATCTTGCATACCAAACTGAGAGTCTGAAGTTGGGTTGTTAAACTCAGCAGCTTCAATCAAACCTGTTTTCATTGCAGGCTGAATTTCACCTCCTGGTAATTGTCTTACAACCATTCCCATTGCTGTTAATACGTTAGTAGCTAATCCTACAGTTCTGTACTTCATACCTTTAACGTCAGATACTTTTGTTACGTTCTTTTTGAACCAACCAAAAGGCTGAGCAGGCATAGGCATGTGGAAGAAACCAATATAGTCGAAACCAACTTTTGCAAGAGTTTCATCATATAGTTTTCTACCTCCACCATACTCCATCCATCCCATTACTTCTTGAGATGACATTCCGTATGACGGACCTGTACCGAAAAGAGAAGCTGCTGGATTTTTTCCATACCAGTAAGCTGTTACCCAGTGACCCATATCAAGTACACCTGAACTTACTGCTTGTCCAATTTCCGAAGTTTTTACTACAGCTCCAACTGGCTGAAGATCAATTTTTAATTCACCTCCAGACATGTCGCTTACCATTTTTGCGTAGTCGCCAGCCATTTCAAAGAAAATGTTAGCGCCTGACGGCCAAGCCGCTTGCATCTTTAAAGTTACCGGAGCTCCAAGTGCAATGTTAGGCATTGCAACTGTTGCTGCCGCTGCTGCACCTGTTGCTGCAGCCGCTTTAAAGAACTTACGTCTTGAAGGAGTTTTTACTCCCTTTACTTTTTTTGACATACGTCCTCCATTGTTGTTAATTAACTAAATTATTTAAGCACAAAGTCGTTAAGGAGTCTTCTTATATTTTTAGAATTATTTTAAAGTAAAATCTTAAGATTCAATCTAAAGGTGTATCAGTTTACCTGATCTTGTGGTTTTTTGCCTGAAAAAAAATATTCTAAATTTTTAGTTGCACGGTATGCCATGTCCCATCTTGTTCTTTTAGTCGCACTACCAAGGTGTGGTAATAAAAAAATATTTTTTAATTTTAAATATTCTGGATGAATTTTTGGCTCACCATTATAAACATCAAGACCATAGGCAAAGACTGTGCCGTTCTTTAAAGCCTCTATCATTGCATCATCGTCTACAATATCTCCTCTTGCTGCATTGCCTATAACGGTATTCTTATTTAAATAACTAAGAGTTTCTTTATTTATAATTTTTGTTGTTTCAGGAGTAGCTGGACAATTTAATGATAAAAATTCACTTTGCCCAAAAAGATCTTTAATAGTTTTATGATACCTAGCTCCATCTTCTAGCTCGGGTGAAAGTTTAGATCTATTATGGTAATGAATTTCCATACCAAAAGCTTTAGCTCTTTTTGCAACAGCTCTTCCAATTCTACCCATTCCTAAAATACCTAATCTTTTATTAGACATTTGTTTACCTAGTAAAAAATCCCAAGACCATTTCCAGTTTTGAGTTTCTGCTGCTATTCTTCCTTCGTATGCCTTTCTTGAGGCACCCAATAAAAGTAAAATTTGAATATCTGCAGTAGCATCAGTAAGAACATCCGGAGTGTTTGTTACGGTAATACCTTTTTCGCGAGCAGCTTTGATATCAATATTTCCAAAACCTACAGCACCATTAGCAATAATTTTAATAGAGCTTGATAGCTTGGAAATGGTTTCGGAATTAATTGGATCTGTTACAGAACTCAAAATTCCATCAAAATTTTTTGATCCTTCAATAATTTCCGTTGCAGAATAAATTTTATCATCTGAATTAAGCTTTACATCGAATAATTCTTTTAACTTTTCTTCATTTTCTTTTAAAAGTTTTCGTGTAACAAATACTTTTTTCATAATTTAAAGACTCTTTAATTTATTAGGTTTTGGTCCTCCAGTAAACCAGTCCAGAAGTTCTACAGTGTGTATAATGGGTATTCTTGTGCCTGTAGAAATTTGTGTAATACATCCGATATTACCAGTTGAAATAAAATCGGGCGAAACTTTTTCGATATTCTTTACTTTGTTTCTCAATAATGATTTTGCCATTTTTTGATGTAAAATATTATAAGTACCTGCTGAACCACAACATAAATGACCTTCAGGAATTTCTAAAACTTCATTACCAGTATTGGAAATTAATTCTTTAGGTTGACTATGAATTTTTTGACCATGCTGCATAGAACAAGCTGAATGATACGCTATCTTATATTTTTTTTCTTCACTGTTTTTAAAATTTAATTTTAGGTTTTCGTGCAGATACTCTGTTACATCTTTTGTAAGTTCAGAAATTTTTTTTGCCATTTTTTTAAGCTCTTTGTCATGTTTAAAAATATGACCATAATCTTTTAGAGTTGTTCCGCATCCAGATGTGTTACTAATTATTGCATCAAGTCCATTAGCTAAATATTCTTCATGCCAGCTTTTGATATTTTTAACAAATGAACTTTTAGCTAGATCTTTTTTACCTAAATGATGGTTTAGTGAACCACAACATTCAATATCAGGCATAACTACTACTTCAACTTTATGTCGATTTAGTAATCTGATAGTTGACTCATTTATTTCTGGCGAGATAACTCTTTGCACACATCCGGTTAAAAGAGCTACTCTAGAAATTACTTTGCCGCTCTGTGGAGTATAAATTTTTTGTATTTTCAATTTTTTAGATGGTATCTTATCTGGCATCAACTTTAACGAATTTTTAAAAAATTGAGGTAATAAAAAACTAAAAGGTTTTATTATTTTTGAAACTAAAGCTAAAATTAAAAAAACTTTTGGCCTTGGAAGCACAAAAGATAAAATAGATCTAAAGGTTCTATCTAAAAAAGGTCTTTTATATGTCTCCTCAACATAATTTCTTCCATGATCTATCAGGTGCATATAGTTCACTCCTGATGGACAAGTTGTCATACAAGAATAACAAGATAAACAGCTATCAATGTGTTGAGCTATTTTTTTATTTGCTGGCTTGTTATTTTCAAGCATGTCTTTAATTAAGTAAATTCTACCTCTAGGGCCCTCTAACTCATCACCGCTAATTCCATAAGTTGGACATGTGGCATTACACATTCCGCAATGAACACATTTTCTTACAATGCTCTCGCTCGTTTTATTGTCTTTATTTTCAAGTTGTTTATCTGAAAAAGATGTTTGCATTATATTCCTGAATACATTTTACCCGGGTTAAAAATCCTTTTTGGATCAAAACTTTTTTTAATTTTTTCTGATATTTTATATTTAATTGGATCAATAGTAAAAATATCTGCTGAGGCCTTCAGGTCCTCTTCGACTTTAATTATTGTGCAGTAACCAGAATGTTCTTGGGTAATTTCTTTTATCTCTCTAAGTGTTTTTAAATTTATTTTTTCTAATTCTAACCAGATCAGACTGCCTCCCCAGTCCAAGAAGTAATTTGCATCAAAGGTTTTAAGTTTTTGGATTACATTTAAAGTTTCACTTACAGGAACTACAATTCTCAATAAATTACTTTTGCTATTTGAAAATACCTCTAAATTTTTTGTTTTATTCCAAAAAATATTTGTTTGCACTGACTCTAAAATAGAAAATTCATTCTCAAGTAGGCTTAATTCTTTAATTAACCGTTTTATTCTTTCGTCAACTGAATTTGATGGACCTTCTATTCTAATAGCTGTTAAAGCACCTTTATGAGTTAAATCATTAAATGTAAAATTATTATCAAATTTTTCTGGGTAAAAAACACCTCCCGATGGATCTGTAGATGAAGAAAGTGCAATTCCTAAATACTCTATAGCTTTTTTTAAATGAGGGTTATTTATTATCAGAGTCTTGCTGCTATCGGGCTTGGGTAAAACTTTAACTGAAAGATCTGTTAAAACTGTTAGCGTGCCAAATGACCCTGAAAGAAGTTTGCATAAATCATATCCCGTTACATTTTTAACCACTGTTCCGCCAGATTTTATAATTTCTCCCTTACCATTAACTCCTTGAAAACCTAACAAATGATCTCTAGCACTTCCAACTTTAAATCTTCTTGGGCCTGCAAAGTTTGATGAAACTACACCACCGATAGTTCCTGCATTGCTTGATCCTTTAAATAAGAATCCAAAATCAATTGGCTCAAAAGCAAGTTGCTGATTGTTTTTATCTAACTCAGCAACAATGTCTTTAATAGGAGTTCCTGCCCTAACTTTTATATATAGTTCTTCAGGTTTATATTCGATTATTCCGGAATACTTTGAAAGACTTAAAGTTTTTTCAGACTGAAAATTTCTTCCAATTTTATTTTTTGATTTCGTGCCGTTTATCTCTAATGGGATATTTTTTCTGTAACAATCTTTTATAATCTCAACAATCTCTTCTCTAGTTGATGGATTAAAATTGCTCTGATTAAAATCTAGGAATGTCTGGGAATTTTGTTTTTCCTCCATGGACATGAACCCTTCCTTCTTCAGCACATTTTCTAAGAATTGGATATACCTTTCCAGGATTTAAAAGAGAATTAGGGTCTAATGCAACTTTGATTGTAAGTTGTTGTTGAATATCTTTATCATTAAATGCTTCACACATTAATTCTCTTTTCTCAATTCCAACTCCATGTTCTCCGGTTAAAGCTCCACCAACTTTCACACAATACTTTAAAATATCTGCACCAAATTCTTCACATTTTTTTAGTTCCTCAGGATCATTTGCATCAAACATAATAAGAGGGTGAAGGTTTCCATCTCCTGCATGAAAAGCATTTGCTACTGGCAAATTATATTTTTTTGATAATCTTGTTATCTCGTTCAAAACTTCTGCTAGTTTTCCTCTAGGTATGGATCCATCCATGCACATATAATCTGGTGCTAAAACTCCACATGCAGGAAATGCAGCTTTTCTTCCTGCCCAGAATTTTAATCTTTCATCATTAGATTTACTTATTTTTAAACTTGAGGAATTATTTTTTTCTGCAATATTTTTTACTTTTTCTATATATGCATCGACTTCATGCTCTGTGCCATCAAACTCCACTATCATCATTCCCTCAGCATCTGTCGGGTAGCCAGCTTTAGAGTAATCATTAGTTGCTTTTGTTAAAGCTTTATCCATAATTTCCATGCCGGCTGGAATGCATCCTTGTGCAATAATTTCTGCAACACAATTTCCAGCATCTTCAATCGTTGGAAATCCAATTAACGCCGCTTTAACAACTTCAGGCGTTCTTAAAATTTTTACTGTTACTTCTGTTATTACACCCAGTAAACCTTCTGAACCTGTCATTAGCCCAAGAAAATCATAACCCTCCGCGTCCATAGCCTTGCCACCAAATCTTGTTATTGTGCCATCCATAAGAACTACTTCGATGCCTAATAAATTATTTGTTGTCGCTCCATATTTTAAAGAGTGCACGCCACCTGAGTTTTCAGCTACGTTACCGCCGATTGAGCATGCTATTTGACTCGATGGGTCAGGAGCATAATAAAAACCTTTATCTTGAACAGCTTGTGTGATTGCCAAATTAGTTACACACGGTTGAGTAACCACACATCTATTTTCATAATCTAATTCTAAAATTTTGTTGAATTTTCCCATTGCCAATAAAATACAATCCTCTAATGGCAACGATCCACCAGATAAACCGGTTCCTGCTCCTCTTGGTACTACTTTTATTTTATTTTCATTACAGTATTTTAAAATCTCACTAACTTCTTTCACTGTTTCAGGTAAAACGACGAGTAAAGGAGCTTGCTTGTATGCCGCTAAGGCATCAGTTTCATAAGGCCTAATTTCATCTGTATGTGACAATACATTTTTCGGATCAATGATTTTTTCAATATCCAAAAGAATCTTATCTTTTTTAGATAAGATTGAACTATCAACTTTTGGCATTTTTAAACTGCTCATAAGATTACTTTATAATTTTAATTGTTTTTGGTCAAAATAGTTAAAAATCCTACTTAAGCATTTTTCCTATTTTTTCGAGGGCTTTTTGAATGTTATCTCTAGATGCGGCAAAACTGAACCTCACAAAATCTATAGAAGTTTTACCAAAAGCTGTTCCTGGCACAATTGCTACTCCTGCTTCATGCATGCATTTTTTTGAAAATTCTGAGCCGTTCATTCCTGTTCCGCTTACATTTGGAAAAGCATAAAATGCTCCTCCTGGCATACTGCAAGTTACGCCTGGTAAATCATTTAAACCTTTATGAATTAATTTTCTTCTTTGATCGAATTTTTCCATCATATGATGAATAGAATCGTCAGGTCCGTCAAGTGCTGCTATACCAGCAAATTGCGATGGTGCATTTACGCATGAAAAACTATTAATTGCTAATTTTGTAACATGTGGAATTAACTTTTCTGGCCAAACACTCCAGCCCATTCTCCATCCCGTCATTGAGTAAGCTTTGCTCCATCCATCAAGCACTATTAATCTCTCTTGCAAATCTGGATAGTTAAAAAATGTAGGCATTTCTTTTCCATCGAAAATTTGTCTACTATAAATTTCGTCACTTAATATATAAACATGAGGGTGTTTCTTTAACCCTTCAGCTAAAAAATCTATTGCAGGTTTCTCTACAAAACTACCTGTTGGATTGTTTGGATTAATTAAAATTACTAATCTTGTTTTGTCAGTGATTGAAGATAAAATTTTTTCAGGGTCAAACTTTAAATCTTTTTCTTTTGTTAGATCGTAGGGAACAGCTTTAGCTCCAGTGTAATTTATCATAGACTCATAAATTGGAAATCCAGGTGTTGGATGAACTATCTCAGCTCCAGGTTCGCCGATCATTTGAATTGCATAATACATTGTTGGTTTTCCTCCAGGCATAATCATAATTCTTTCTGGATCTACATCTTTTTTGTATAAGCTTTTAATTTTTCTTGAAACAGCTTGCCTACATTCTGTGATACCGTTCGCTAAAACATATCCATGATGACCATCATCAATTGCTTTTTTTGCTGCATCCATAATATGTTGAGGTGTTTTAAAATCAGGTTGACCTAAACCCAGGTGGATCATTTCTTTACCTTGGGCTTCTAATTTTTTTGCTTCCGCTAAAACACTGAAAGCTGTTTCCGTCCCTAATCTTTCTAAGTTTTTTGCTAATTTCATTTTTTAAATTTACGCAAATTACAAGTGTTATTCAAATTATCAAATTGCATCACCTGTATGCAATTTTAGAACTATTTAGTTCTTTTATTGATTTACAGCCCAAAAGGATCATATCTCTTCTTATTTCTTCTCGCATTCTTTTTAAAATTTGTTCAACACCAGCTTGGCCACCTGCTCCCAAAGCAAATAAAAAGCCTTTACCGAAACTGCAGGCTGTTGCGCCTAATGATAATGCTTTTAGGACATGTGTTCCTCTTCTTATTCCCCCATCTAAAATAATTTCTAGCTTGTCACCCACAGCTTCTTTAATTGCTGGTAATTGATCAAAAGGAGATCTTGATCCATCAAGTTGCCTGCCACCATGATTAGATAACAAAATTGCAGATGCTCCAATATCAATTGCTCTCTTAGCATCTTCAACTGACATAACACCTTTTAGTGCAAATGGACCTCCCCATTTTTTTACAACATACTCAGCATCTTTCCAGCTCATTGCTGGGTCATATTGTTCATTAATGTATTCCATTACACCTTTAGCAATGCTCGAACCTTTTTTTGTCCAATGAGAAACATTAGCTAATTCAAATTTTTTATTGGTTAAATAATTAAAAGCCCACTTCGGATGCATAGCAAAACTCATGATACTTTTTAAAGTTAGCTTAGGAGGAGTAGTAAATCCCCATCTATGGTCCCTTTCTCTATTGCCGGCCACAACTGTATCAACAGTTAGGCATAAGGATTTGAAACCTGCACTTTTACATCTTTCGATTAAGTTATCTGTTAAACCTTGATCTTTATGAATATAAAGTTGAAACATTTTTGGTCCGCTTGAAACATTTGCAATTTCCTCAATTGAGGAAGTGGCCATGGTTGACATACTGTAAAATGTTCCAAATTTTTCTGCAGCTCTAGCTGAAGCTTTATCGCCATCATGATGATATAATCGTTGCATTGCTGTTGGCGCTAGAAAAAGTGGCATATCGATTTTTTGACCAAATACAGTAGTTGATAAATCTGGTTCCCCAACACTTGCAAGAATATTTGGAACTAGATCACATTTTAAAAAAGACTCTGTATTTCTTTTAAGTGTAGTCTCGTCATCTGAACCACCGTCAATATAATGAAATATAGGTGCTGGTAAATTTTTTTTCGCAAGTTTTCTAAAATCTTCAAAATTATAACAATCTTTAAGACTCATTATAATTAAAAGCTTTTAGAAAAAGTTATTTGCTCATTATCTGTTCCTGGATTTGTATCACCCCAGTCATTATTTGAAATATGACTGTAACTATAACTTAATTTTGAATTTTCAAATAATTCTAAACCTACTTTAATTTCACTTTTAAATTCTAAAACACTGCCTAAATCTTTACCATCACCCTTTTCATAATATCCAGGTGCAAAGCTAGGTAAAATTTTTAATGGACCAATCCCATACTGTCCTTCAACACCAGTGTAAAGATAAATAGAACTATCGCCTGTCATAAATGCTCCTGTGATAGGTTTAAATTTTCCTAAAAATGTATCTCTAAATAAATTTGGATTTTTATGTTCTATCCCAAACAAAGAGGTTTGATCGTCACCCTCTTTATCAATTACATCAAAAGTTCCAGTATAAAATGAAATATCAGCATCACCTTCATCTGCAACTAAATTAATTGTTGCAAACACTGTGAATGTTAAAACTAACAGGCTTTTTAAATTCATGCGAAAAAATACAACTAATTGTTTAATATGTACAGTTTACTTTGTTATTTTATTTTTTGTATTAAAAAGTCTTATAATAAAAAAACCACCTAAAATTAAGGCCATATAAGGCAAAATCCATAATAATAAATTTTGAATATTTAATTGAGGCTTGAAAACAATCCACTCACCATATTTATCCGACATAAAGGAATATATCTCCGCCTCGGTTAAACCTTCATTAATCAAATCATCTACAACCATTTTTATAGTCTGAGCAAAATCAGAATTTGAGTCAGAAATTGATTGACCTTGACAAACTAAACATCGTAAATTTTTCTGAATTTCTTTCGGGTCTATCTGTTTTTCGGATGCAAATATACTTTGAGAAGCTACTAACAATATAATTAAGAGATATTTTATATTCATTGCTTAATAATCTCCTTTATATAATTTAAATCATTTACAGATAAAGGTCCTACAAACTTTTTTATTACAATAAGCTCTTTATTTACAAGAATACTTTCTGGAATTCCATAAATTCCAAATAAAACTGATTGTTTTCCATTCATATCTTTTGTGGACACATCATATGGATTGCCTAGCTCACCTAAAAATTTTTTTGCATGTTCTTTTTTATCTTTAAAATTCACGCCAACTATTTTCATATTTTTTTCTTCAGATAATCTAATTAATAATGGATGTTCAATCCGACAAGGAGCACACCATGATGCCCAGAAATTAATTAATGTAAAATTATTTTTTCTTAAATCATTTTTTGTAAAAAAATTTTCTTCATCAATGTATGAAACTTTAAAATCTGGTATCTCCTTATTAATTTGATTAGCAGTATTGTAATTTGTGTCTCTATTTAAGCCTATAAAAAATACACTTAATATAAATAAAAAAATAAGAAAAATTATAGTCTTAACTATTTTTTGCATTTTTGAAAAATCTTAATAAACCTCCACAAACAATCATGATTACAGAAAGCCAAATCCAGATCATAAATGGTTTTTCTTGAAACTTAATATTATAATAATCTGATCTATCAATATTACTCATGGTCAAATAATAATCTTTAATAAAACTTGTTTTAATTGAAGCTTCGTAAGTAAGAGTTTTTGGATTACTATAAATTCGAATTTCTGGCTTTAAAATATTTCTGTCTTTTTCTTTTAATATTTCAAATTCACCGACTACAGCTTGATAATTAGCAAAATCTTTTAATTCCAAGTTTTTAAATTCAATTGAATAATTATCAAATTTTTTTATCTCACCAATTTTCATATTGTAATCTTTTTCGACTGAAAAAATATGATTTAAGCCGATGAACAAAACTAAAAACCCGAAAGAAGCATGGGCAATTATTCTAGCTAGGTCTAAATTGTTCTGCTTTTTTGAAATA
>Ga0255782_10003410_pt1 | contig 12086 bp, 10 predicted proteins | sample 101ome_26_FD_179980 | JGI IMG/M metagenome (GOLD analysis project Ga0255782, IMG submission 179980) | Coastal salt marsh microbial communities from the Groves Creek Marsh, Skidaway Island, Georgia - 101408AT metaG (version 2) | ecosystem: Environmental > Aquatic > Marine > Intertidal zone >...
GAAATCACAATCACATTCTTGTGCTGCCATCTTTTCACCTAATAGTTGAGTTTGTTCTGCTCTCCATTTTTCATTTCTTTCTGGATGAACTGTCCAATGGAGTTTGATTGGATTCCAACCATCACCACCTTCACCTTTTAACCATGTCTTATGAAAGAAGTTACCAACCCCATTTGGAGTTGATAGTACAATTGCTTTACCACCAGTCGAAAGTGTTGATTGTGCAGATGCCCAAATTGAATCAATACCTTTGATAAACGCAGCCTCATCAATAATCAACATTGATAGTGCTTCGGAACGACCCGCATCACCACTTGCTGATGTTGCTTTGATTGTTGAACCATTACCTAACCTAAGTGATAGTTTGTTATCTTCTACGGTATCACCTCTTAACCAACTTGGTAGGTTCTCATGCATATACCTAACTTTGGTAACTAAGTTTTTAGCAACCTCTTGCTTAGTTGCAATTACCAAAATGTTTTTATCTTCGTGGAATAACATCATCCATAATGAATAACCTGCGGATAATGTTGAGATACCTAACTGACGGGATTTAAGGATTACATTGAATCGATGTTCATTGAACTCATCCATTACATCTTCTTGAAAAGGATACAAATCAAATAGAATCTTTCCCCTTTTAGGATGTTGGATGTAACAATACTTTTTAAAAAAGTAAACTGGGTTTTGAGCACATTTAACGTACTCTTCTCTAATAAGTTCTTTTATACTCTGCCCCATATACTACTTACCCAATTTCCATAGGAACTGAGTAGATAGTATTGGTTGTAAATTTTCATTGATACCAACTCCCAGTCCGAATGCTTGTTTTTTTCTTGTTCTATAAAGGAGTTGACCACCAACATAATTAAATTGATTTTGTGTACCATTTAAACCGAAACCAATATAAAATTCTCTTGCGTTGATATATTTGGTTTCGGTAATGGTTACAGTTGGGTATATTAAATCGTATTGAATATTTCTTGCCATAATTTTATTCTGAGATACACTATCAGTAATTCGTAGATTTAACGAATCTAAATTTTGTACATCTTCATAAACATATGTTGCGAAATAATCTTCAAGTATAGATAGTGTATCAATCGGTTGTAGCACATTTACTGTATCAACCTCTTTAACTATTCTTGTAACTACTTTTGGAATATACTTTGGAATCTCCTTTGTAATTGTATCATATTTTACTTCGGTTTTTGTAACAATAGTTGGTTCAGTTGGTGTTACTTCACCACTACCACTACACTGTCTCATTAGTAAGATAACAATTATCAATACTAAGATTATTACATTTCTAATATCGCCGAAGTATTTATTCATTTATTTTTTGTGATACAATCCGTACACCTTATTTACTAAGTTTGTTTTTGTTAAGTTAGAATCTAACTCAACTTTAAAATCTTTCTTAGCTAATTTAAGTAGCTCATCTTTTTTCATTACTCTTAAAGAACTCTTTGTTGGTTTAGTTGATTTTCTACCCTTTCGTTTAGAACCCCCTGCTGCTTCTGCAACATCAACAATTTGTTCTTTTAAATCTTTTGCAGATTTTTTAACGTCTTTGAGTTCTTGTTTTACTCTTTTAACTCTACGTTTGGTTTCTGCTTTAACTTCCTCTACTTTGTCCTCAACAACATCAGGAATTAAATCACCATCTTCATCTTTAATCTTACCTGTCTTTTGTAAGATAACGATTGCTATTGCCAAAACTGTTGCAATCGCCAAAATAACTAAAATTGTGTTCATAATAATACTTGTTTTAAGTTTAACTGTTTAGAATAAATATTAAACTTTTTTTAATAAACGTATTTTTAGATTTGTATCACCTTTTATGATTCTGTGATACTCTAACTTTTTGATACTGATTGTATCACCCTCTTTTAATTCGAATGGTAGTTCATCATCGTATTGAAACTTCCAACCCTTACCTTCTAAGATTGTAACTTCTCTATCTTCTTTATCTCTGTGCCAAACCAATTCTGATGAATCGGTATCTACTGAGAATTCTCTAATGTAAGTGTTGTTTCCTTTACTTACTTCGTTGTATGGATTACCACCACTGTCCACCACCACTTAAACCTAATGATTTTGCGTAACGAGGTAATCTACAACTCCAATATGATGCAGTTGTTTTATCTTTGGTTTGTTCACATTTGTGTCTTGCTTTGAAAGCTGCTTTTGCTTTCGGGTCTTTTAACTTTACTGCTAATTTACCACCACCACTATCGGCACCGAACTTAATCATTCGAACATTTCCACTCTTTGGGTCTTTCACATATACTTTGAACTTACCACCACCACTATTGTTTCTCATTGGTTTTGATAGTTCAACTTTCTTACCCTGATATTCTGCCTCTACTAACATTGGAAAATCTAAAAGTACATCGTTACCTTCGTATACACCAACCTTACCGATATCAGAACTTAGAAACATATCTAAATCTTCTGAAACTGCTTCTAATTTTAATGCTCTTAAATCGTTATAGTACTCAAAGAATTTTGTAGAACCATATCTGTATGGGTTTTTATGTAATGCGATTTTATTATCCACATTGTACATTATACCTTCGTTGATTTTCATAATATGATTCCTTAGTTAATATATGATGTTAATTCGAATTTACCACTATCCATTCCATATAATGAAATGTTTAATGCTTTTCTTTGTGGTTTGCCATTCTTTGTTAATCCAACTGAGAATGAATGTGTTTTACCAACACCTGGTCTTAAACGATTGTGTTTACCACCCATTGCGATTTGAGTTTGCCAATCATCTTCATCAATCTCAAACCCCTTTTTCTCAGCGTACTTTCTTGCAGCATCTGCCGCATCGGATGCAGATTTATAATAATCTTCATTTATTGATTCTGAGAATTGTTTGATTATTTTCTTTTGAACTGGATTTCCTGGTTTACCCGCTAATGCTGATACAATTGCCATTCTTTCTGGAAGTTTACCCTTTTCAACAAATTTAAGAAGTTTAGTAATATTCAATCCATGTTTAGAAACGAAATCCTCAACTGCTTCGGGTCTTGTACCTGTGTAGTATGCAATCTTTTTGATTTGTGGTTCAATACCTTCATTTACTGATTCATCAACACCTTTGATTTTTTTATTAACCATCATTGTGATATAACCATCTTTTTTCAAATCCTTTTCAAACTTCACTGCCATATCTTTATCTCTATATGCAGCTTGTGATGGTTTATCACCTTTTTTCTTAGCGTAGAAAATAACATATGCTTCGTTTACATTATCTTGGTGTAGAACCTTAACATCCTTTACATCACTTGTGATTTTTCCTTTAGGAGTATTGATGGTTACTTTGTTTCCTTTAACCGAAACTACCATACCAGTTTTGTTTTTTGATTTAAAGTGAACAAAATCACCAATCTCAAAATCACTAACACTTGCTTCGTTTACTGATTCGTTTGTGAATGGTATATCTCTCACATATTTTTTCCAGTCATTGTATTCAGGCGCCATTCCGACGGGTTGTATGTATTTTACTAACTCTCTCTGGTCTCTTAGTTCATAGATTGGTGTAGCGAATTTTGATTTCAAATCAACGTAAAAGTGTTCATCATAGTAATCAATAACATATGCACCCTTCTTACCTTTAAGGTAACCATCTTTATTATGAAGTAAAACACCAGTAGCACCAGTTGGATTTGATTGTGATTCAATATATTTTACAGGTGCATCTTTGATTAGCTGATAGTACTTGTGCCCTCTACGTGGTTCAACCATACCTTCACTTACTGATTCTTTCTTTTTGGTTCTCCAACCACCACCAGCATCTTTGTATTGTTTTGCTGCCCAAGCATTTGCATATGCTGATGGGTATACATCAAACTTCTTCTTTGCTTGTGATTTGTAGTAAGACCATTTAGATGGGTCGGTTGGAACATTCTCTTCAGTAAGTTTCATTACTCTCTCTTCCAATCCCTTTTCTTTTACTACTTTCTCAATCGTATCAACGTGTCCTTGTATGTAATCATGTTCTTTTTCTAATCCCATCATCTCAGCCATCTTCATAATGTTCTTAGCGATGTTCTTAGCAACCATTACATAATCTCTTTCTGGCTTGTAACCATCTCTCTGAATGTGTTCTTCTACAAAGAAAAGTGCATCTTGTAATCTTGCACTTCTTTCGGCCATGTCCATATCAACACCTTTGGATTCTATATCTTTGTATAGATTAGATGCACCAGGACAAACGTGGAAATATTTTGTTTGATAATTTCCTACTGAAATTTCTTGTGGGTCATTTTCATCTTCACCCATTTGACTCATATCTTCATACTCATGTGAGTGAGTTACCTCTTTAATGTAGTTATTTACCCATTCATTTAATTTCATAGTATTACCTTACTTTAATTTTTTAGAAATAGAATATAAATCTAATTTAAATCCGTATCCCGCACCTTGATATCCATAATCAACATCAATTGGTAGTTTCAATTTATTCTCAATTGCTTTTGCAATAATAGCACCAATGGTTTGGTCGTTACCACCTCTGTTAACAATTGCTGTTTGTAATTCATCTAAATCCTTTGATGATTTTGCCATTGCTGTAAAGTGGATATCACCCCTACCTGGTCCGATTTGAAAATCTACCGAATACTTTTGTCCACCTGATTTAATATCAATTTTCATTATTATGCTCCAGTTTTACTGTTTGTTGGTGCTTTACCTTTGTTACGATTCCCACCTTTTTTGGAATCACCAGCTTTCTTTTGTGCTGCTCGTTTTCTTCTTACAAATGTTGCTCTTCCTTTAGGTCCTAATTTGTTGGCTTTCTCTTTCGATAAACAAGCGGCATATGCACCACCTTCTTCACCATCACCACACTTACCTAACTTCTGACCATCCGAACCATATCTATCCCAACCGCCACCACTTGCAGTACCAGTCTTTCCTTTACCGAACCATTTTCTTAAATCTTCGGTCATCATATTCTTTTGAATCAGATGTTCGTACATATCAGATTTTACATACTCTAACGCAAGTGATTCTTCTACACCATCCTTAGTGTAGGTTTCATATACGTTCTGAATGTACTCTCTTAGATTCATTTATTTTTCTTCTTCTTTCTTACCCCAAATCTTATCAACTGATGCTAATCCTAATGCTCCAAATGCAAGAGCTGCAACTGCGTTGATTAAAACGGGTGAAGGTGCAATATGTTCTTCAGTAAATTGATTTGCGAATAAAGTTATACATAATGATAACCCTGCAATGATACCAATAAATCTTTTTGATGAAGGTGTACCCTTTTCATCTTTTAATAATCCCGAAATCCAGTTAATTACTTTCTTCATTTTGTTCTCCCTTTAGTTTATCAATGAAGTTTGTTTTAAACTTCTCAAAACCTTCATCAATCTTAGCAGTGATTTCATCTTCAGATAAACCATCCCATTCTTCAATAGAACCATCCTCATTAATGAATGATGCTTTGATTGTTGTTTTTAGAACTTCTTTTTCTATCTCTGCCTGCTTCAACCAAGACTCAGCATTATTTAAAAGTTTTGTACGTTCGTATTCTTCGTACTCCCCTTTTAATTTTAAATCATGTTCCATATCAGTAACACAATCTAAACACATACCATGATATGCCTTCATCTTTAAATCAGCAGAACCAGGGTCTGTACAAGTACAAACATCTTTTTTACAATTTGGAAATCCTTTTAACTCTTCTCTGAGTTTGGCGAGTTTCCCAACCTTTACTTTGTAACCTTTACGTTGTTCCCATTGCTGACCTTTATCATCAGCCCAAACTTCTCCAACTTCTCTTCTTACAACTTCTTTTGTATCAAACGCAACTGTCTTTTTAGTTTGGGTTTTGTGTTTACCCTCTAACATTTCACTAACTGCTTTGATGTTCTTTAATTTTGCCATAACTTTATTTTGTATATAAATATCTAAATATATTTAAAAATACATTAAACCTAATATTTGGTTTAATGATGCGAATGCCCCAGTCAACTTATAAGTGTTTCCTTTGTAAGTAAACACAATACCTTCGTTTGGTACAATCTTATCCTTACCACCAATTGCAGCAAGTCGTTCTAATTCCATTCTTAATTTTTCAATCTTTTTAACATCACCTGATTTCTTAACGGCTTTTACTGTGTTATCCAATTCCTTCTGCATATCTCTCAATGCTTTATTTGGATTCACTACTAATACTGAACTCATAAATGAAAGTACCTCTGCGCCAACGCCTAAGAAGATATCTTCAAACTTACGAAGATTATCTTTAGATATTTTTGCCTGGTCTTGTTTATCAGTTTTCTTTGCCCAATCTAATACTTTGGAATCTTTGATGTTTTTATTATCTAATCTGAATGATTTATCATAGAATGCCCATCTTTTTACCAATCCCATTTTAGTTTTGTTATCCAATGGTGATGGTGAGTTTTTATCAACCCAATTTTCCCACCAAGCCTGATGATAATTTGCAACACCATCAGAATCTTTTAGTTTAAATTCTTTTTGAAGTTTATTCAATTGTGAATTAAACTTACCCTGCATTGATGAAAGGTTTTTATTCTTTGGTAATTGAGTTACAGGTGGTCCTTGAATTGTGTAATTATCTTGTACATCTTTGTTGATTTGTTTAATCATACCTGCCAATGTTCTTGCAGTTGATGTATCAGCACCAATTGCAACACCTGATTCATCATAATCCATAGTTCCATGAAATACTAATAATGGTTGTCCATAAGGTACTACATTAACTGAAGTTGGATAGATAACTTCTAAGTTCATAAACGATGAACCTTGTTTGAATATCTTATCTCTTTGTGCTTTTGATAGTGATTTAATCGCTGATGTTAAATCTTTCATAGCAAAATTGTATGCATCGGTTAAACCACCTCTACCTTGAAACTTAGATGCAACTCCACTAATATCTAATGCGTTTTCACCACTATTTTTTAGGTGTCCTTTATTTCTTGCTGCGATTAAACCTTTATCATCTCTCCAACTAATTGCTAATGCTTGACCATCAGTTTTTTCTCTTGCGAATTCTAAGTTACCATTTAGTGCGTTTGATATAATAGTTTTTAAATCACCAAATGTAAGATTCATTTCGATATCGAATGGGTGATTCATATGACCATACGCACCACCTTCAGTTATTATTGATTCACCCATTTGAGATTTAGGACCTAAACTAATAAACATTTCTGTACTATCAATTGGATTTTGTTTAACCATTAGAAGTTTCTTTTTTACATAAGGTTTAACATCCTTCATAAATCGTTTTAATTTACTTGGGTCTTTAATTGTTACAGTATGTCTTTGGATTTTATTAGAAACCATAGATTTTAGTAAATTATCAATAGCCCCATCCATAATTAAACCTTCTTTTAGAGGTTCAGTTTCGGAATCAATAGTAAAGTTTGGAGATTCTTCTTTAGTTGGTTCATCTGGATTATTTGTTTTGGCTTCTTCAGCATCTAAGAAATCTATTAGTTTGTAACCAACTGAGGTTGCAACACCCTTTATTTTATCAGACCATGCCTTATATGCTTTTGAACCTTTTAAATCAGTATATCTTTGTGATTGTGCATCCAAACCTGCTTTACCAGATGGGAAATATGATACTGGGTATTTATCTTCTATACTTCTGTTATCATCTGCGTAGATTGAATCATCATCGTTTCCTAAAATATAATCCACAACTTGCCACCCTAATGCCTCTGCTGCATCATTACCAATTTTCTTATATGTTTTTGAATTACCATATGTAAATCCCGGTCCATCATCAACCACACTCTTTCCACTAGCTGGTGTTGCGGATGCTTCTGAGATTAGTTCATTAAAATCAAATGTTGATAAGAATGATTCCATCTTACCAAATATCTTTGTTAATCGTGTTGTAATTAATGTAAAGATTTTAGAATCGAATTTACCATCATACACTTTTTTGAATCCAGTGATTTTATCAGATTCAGAACCTTGTGATAAAAGTTTTCTCGCTTCAGTACCACTCATACCACCACCACTTGATGGTGCTACATAAACATATCCCTTATCCTCATATCCCTTATCGATTCTATCTGGATGATATGGTTCAAAGTATTTACCTTTTAATCTGTATCTATCTTTTTCACCAACAACAGTTACGAATGCAGTTGTTTTATTATCGAACTTACCAATAATTTCTTTAGGTGCATATGGGTTTTTAATTTCAACGATTTTGCTCGATGGGATACCAAACATCTTCATCATAATCATTTTCTTTTCTTTGAATTTAAAAGGTGATTTGATGTTATCGGTTTTATTAGATGTTCCAATGTAAACATTATCTTTACCAAACTTTTTTACTAAGTGTTGGTATGTACCATAATGTCCCTTATGGAATGGTTGAAATCTACCTGCGTAAACAACTACCTCTTTTTTTATATCTTCGGTTAAGATTCCCTTAACCCACTCTTTTATTAGATTCCCCATAATGATAAATATCCTTTAATTAGTAGAACCACTTTCTAAGGTTTCAATTCTACTTTGTAAATCTTTTATTATTTGTTGTTGGTCTTGAATTGCTTTAATCATTGGTGATATGAACTCTTCATATTTCAATGATAAATATCCCTCAGTTCCATTATAACCACCAAACTCATCAGTATGTATACCAAACTCAGCAAGAGATTGTGATACTTCCTGTGCAATCAATCCATAGTGAGTTGTATTATCATCTTTGAAATCATACTTAACTGGTTTCAAAGATTCTATAAATCCTAAACCTAATGGAGAAATTTCTATATTCTTTTTTAGGTTTCTATCTGAAAGTGTATCTACTGAATTTTTAAGATATGCGGTTTGCCATCTTTGTTTTGGTCTACCTAATGTATATCGTGAACCTGATACTGATTCAAATAACGATGATGTAATAATTGGTGCGAAGTGTCCTTTGTGTGCAGTTACCTCTTTACTATCCCACGTTAAGTATGTATCTTTGAAGTAAATGGTTTGAGTATCAATTGCCGCAACTCTGGCAGGTTCAACTACTCTCATTTCCGTAAGAGCCCACCCCATACCTTCAACCCCACTACCAACGGTACCTGTTGCGGATGAACCACTATAATACATTCCTAATCTAACTTTGAATAACTCTTCAACTATCTTATCAGTATTTGATGTTGCTTCATTTGTTAAAATATCGGATATCGGAATATCAAATACTACCCAATTTTTATGAGTTGCGTTTTCATCTTTGTATATCTTTTCATAGAATGTTGTAGAACCAGATACAATTTCAACTTTATATTGTGGGAAGAATCCTTTGAATCCACCCGAATATGGGTGTGTAGTTCCTCTCACTGCAAATTGTAAATGTGCATTCTTATAATTTGAACTTGCAAATGATTCTGAAATGTGTATATTTTCAGATGTAATTGTATTATAGATTGTAGAACCCGTTCTAAATGTATTTTGTTTATTGAATACTAACTGATTACCGATTAAACTTCTATCTAATGATGATGATGCATCTGATACAATTTCAGTATTAAAGTCAGATATAAATTTATAATCTTTACCTACACCACTTATATCATACCAACTCTTAAATTCATCAGGATAACCAACACCATCTAAAGCAGAACCCGTAACTAACATTTGTGGTGTATTTTGGAATGCCGCTGATAGTGTCCATTTACCATGTGAACCCTGAAAGTTTGTTCTTGCAGAACCAGTTAAATATGTTAATCTTCTATCAGTTGATGATGTAGAATATACTTCAATAAATGGTAATTGATATCTAACACTTGATACGTTGGGGTTTTGTACACCCAACTCTACAATTTTACCACCTAAATATGTGTCTTGAATGTATCCACTACTTGCCCTTAAATCACCCTTTACCTCTAATGAGTTATCAGTTAGTGAGAATAATGAAGAACTAATAATTAATGAACCATTTGAACCAGATATATATGCACCATCATCCCCAAAATCAAATTGATTTGCTACGAGATTTAATTGTGAACCTGAAATAGTACCACCTGTAAAGAATACATTAGAACCTGTTATGTTACCTCTTTCATCTACGAAAAACTTAGATGAACTAATCTCACCACTACCACTTATAGAGAATGTAGTTTTTTCTATAAATGAACCTGATTGGTATCCCATATCAATATGAAATCCAGTACCAGTATATGTGTTTGTACTTTCGTAATTTATTGAAAACTTTTTATCAGATATATTCGTAAATGCAGATTCATTTGGATATATGACAGCCAATTCTGCCGGAGTTAAGTCAGTTTGAACTCTTGTTGCATCTAACCTCGAAGTTATATTTACCCCACCCTCGCGAGCAAGTGCAACGATTTCAGTATTAAGGGCTAGACCTGCATCATGTGGAATAGAACCAGATTCGGCTATATCTTGTGGCCATATACCATTGCTCAATTTTAATTCCGATGATGAGGTTACAACCGTAGTAATATTATTTTGTCTTAACTTTAATGGGAATCCAAATTTATTACCAACTGATGTATATGGGGAATAATCGCTTACACTACCTGTGGTTTGAATTTCATACCAACCATTCATTGAACCTGTGGTGTTATCCAATGAGTTTATTATATCAAGTGCATCTGGATTTATAAACCAACCTGGTTGTAATAATAGTCCATATACAGAACCTGCGTTATAGTTTTGGTTTGTAATTTGACCTTCGCTAAAGTTGATTGATTGGTTGATTACACCAAGTGCACTTGCAGATGGTGCCGTTATTTTTTCAATAGAATTGTATCTATCTCCAAGAACATCACTATACCAATCAGTAGCTTGGACACCACCTACTTCTGCGATACTTTGTATGTAAATAAATGGTGATTGTGTTAAAGTATTGTATTCTGCGGTTGATATAAGACCATTAGATACAGAATTTCTTACGGTTAGTGAAGAATCCGGTGTGTCTGTTAAACTAGGATTTGCCCACGATGATGTCATACTATAAGTTATACTACGTCGACCTTCGCCTCCGATATATTCTTCATCATCTCTTGTAGCACTACTTACCCATAAATAATAAATTCCACCACCACTATATGATGCAGTCCAATATGTGTTTACAAAATCATTGACAGGGTCTGATGAATTTATAAATGCCTCAAAACCATCATTAGCTACATAAGCCTCATAGTTGGATGTTACTGTAAATTCGCCATTTGATGTTATAGACCAATCGTCAACTGTCTCTCTAACATCTGATGATGATACCGTGATAGTAGTAGAACCCGTTAGTTCATTTAATGAGTTTATATCCACATCAACATACATTTCCAAATCATCTCCGGTTGGCCAATAATCAACCCTTTCATCTTGAGTTACAACACCAGTACCATCATCGGAAAATTGAGAAATAACAAAAAATGCACCAGGGTTGGCAAGTTTAGAATATGAACCAGGATTTGTGAACCAATCAAATGCAATTGCCTGTACCCCTACTACTGAATTTAGGAAATAGGTATCTGAATACATTGTACTAAATGGACTAAATCTATTATCCATTATAGATGCTGAATATGAAGCGATGGATGCAGTTGGGAAGTACTCTTCAAATGAAGATGATTGGAATTTAGCAGCAACAGTTTTTTGACCCGATTGTATACCTGTAAAATTATTTATCGATTCTGTATAGAATATTTCAAACGAACCCGATTCTGCAAACACATATCTATCTAATGTAATAGTGGTTGATTTTGAACCAAATGATACATTAGTAATAGGAATTCTCGATGAAGTTACATCCGATATCGTTATGGTTGCCCTAGTATCTATATCAGCTGGTACTTCTGGTGTTGATGAATTTATACTACCACTTAGTTCTGGTATTGGTTCAAACTCTTGTACTAATCTAAACGCATCAAAATTCGATGATGATATAATGAATGATGCAATTCTACCAGCATCAGCGTAAATAGTACCATTTAAGATTGCATCACCACCTGGTTGTAAATGAAAGTTAGATGAACTAATTTCTAAATTACCATTTGAACCACTAACAAATTGAGATGCACCACCTAAGAAGAATCTATCTACTGTGATGTTTG
>Ga0255782_10003411_pt1 | contig 12085 bp, 4 predicted proteins | sample 101ome_26_FD_179980 | JGI IMG/M metagenome (GOLD analysis project Ga0255782, IMG submission 179980) | Coastal salt marsh microbial communities from the Groves Creek Marsh, Skidaway Island, Georgia - 101408AT metaG (version 2) | ecosystem: Environmental > Aquatic > Marine > Intertidal zone > Salt...
ATAAAATTCTTGTACGACGTGAACTCCGAGACGAGAGCGTTGATTAAGAGATCGCCTTATGTGGATGAGTTGGAAGAGAAGTTTAAAGTTGAAGAGATGTCGTCGATATCTACTTTGGAGTTTGCGTTGGATAACATGGAGAACATGGACTGGAGAACAGAAGATCAGGATGGAAACGTGTTGGATCAAGCCTGGTTTTGCTGGCAAGTTGCTAAAACGAATAAACTCGAGTTGCTCAAGTGGGTGAGAGAGGAGAAAAACTGTGAGTGGGATGGCAATACGATTTCTACGGCAGCATATTTCGGTAACCTAGAAATGCTACATTATTGCTTAGAAAATCAATGTCCGGGTGTTGATCACTGTTGTGCAGGCGCTGCCCACGGCGGTCAACTCGAGTGCCTCAAACACTTACACGAAGTAGTTCAAGCGCCTTGGGATGATGATGGGCAAACTGCCTTGAATGCAGTTGATAGTCATAGTCTTCATATACTCGAATATCTCGTGGATCGTAAATATGAATTCAACGATGCAGATGCGTGTAGTCTCGCAGCTCAATACGGTGACTTGGATTGTTTGAAGTACTTACACGAAACCGCCAAAGCGCCTTGGGATTCTGGAGCCGTACGACAAGCGCACAATCACAACAAGCCAGAATGTCTACAATACCTCCTCGACAAGAACTGTCCTTTGCCGGAGGGTTGGCGATACGAAGATGGAATCGTGTTGACACCACGGTCGTTGGACAAGTTCATAAGCGAAGGTGATCTGATATTGGTAAAATATTGCGTTTCAAAAGGGTTTCCTCCTGTCAATGAACAATCGTGTGCACTAGCTGCCAGAGACGGTCAACTCGGGATACTGCAATACTTACACGAAACCGCCAAAGCGCCTTGGAATTCGGAAACTGGAATTGAAGCAGCTCAATTTGGTCATCTTCACATCCTCAAATATCTTGTTGCGCAAGATTACGAATTTCACGCCGATACGTGTGCGTGCACGGCCTCCGTAGGTCACTTGAACTGTTTGAAGTACTTACACGAAACCGTCAAAGCGCCTTGGGACGGTAGAGCCGTACGAGAAGCGCACGAGAACAACGAGCCAGAATGTTTACAATACCTCCTTGACAACAACTGTCCTTTGCCGGAAGGATGGCGATACGAACACGGGACGTTGATCATGTCGTAAACACACGCAAGCAAAAAAAATACGCGTGCACCGCTCTTGCTGCAAACGTAAAGAAAAAGATATTTGATACCACAATACCATGGTTTTAAACGCATATATACACACATACACACTCATACGCGCGTACTGCACATACGTAACTACACATACGCAAAAAAAAGGTTGATTCCTGGGAGGATCGAACTCCCGACCTTCCGATTAGAAGTCGGACGCATTATCCACTTTGCTAAGGAACCATGAAACCATTGCCCATAGGGTTCAGTAGTTTATATATATACTGCTTAATATACCGCGTATAGTAATTTAGGGCTTTTAGTTTTAGTTTCCCTCTCTCTGTTAGTTAACAGATTAAACTTCCTCTCCCCCCAACATTTAACAACTTCTTCATCAAAAAAAAAACGTCTCCCACGTAATAAGAGTAATAATAATGACGACGACGTCCATGCTTATTGGAAGAACAATCGCACCACCACTACTGTCGTCATCATCTTCGGTAGTAAAAGTTTCGAGAAAGTCATCATCACCGCTTTTCTATAGTAATAATAAAACGACGACTACGATTTTGAAGATGCAAACAGTTAAGAGAAGAAACAACAACAAGCGTTACAACAACCTTTTCGCCGGCAGCAGTAACAACAGAAACACGATCAAAGCGTCTTCTTCACCAAATGAAAATACGATGAAAACGAGTGATAACCCACCACCACCACCACCATCAATAAAAAAACCGCGTTTACCCGCGATGGACTCGATGCGATTCTTTCTGATTGGATACATCGCCATTGGTCACTTCATCGCGTGCGCGACGAAAGATCCGCTGTTGTTAAAACTATTATCGCAAGTTAACGTCGTGGTTGGTGCTTTCTTTGTCCTCTCCGGATACGTCGCCGCGTACACCGCGACGGAGTTGAACGAGTACGAACACACGGAGAAGAGATTTTTACCGACGAAAGTAGCGTACACTATTCAAAGAGTCATGGGGTATTATCCTCTGTATTTTGCGACGCAAATCCTGTTCTTGCCGGTGTTTTTGATTGCCGACGTCACATACAACGGGTGGGCCAAATCTACCTTGCACGCCGCTTTGACTTTTTCGCTCTCGCAATCGTGGTTCCCGTCGCACGCCGAGTTGTGGAACGCGCCGACGTGGTTTCTCAGCGCGTTGACGTTTGCTTTCGTGGTTTTACCGTACGCGTTGCCTTCTATCGCGAAATTAAAACGCAAGGCGTTACAGAGATTGTTCGTGAAGTTGATTTTGTTGACGTGTTTGGTGAAGTTTGCGTATTGCTACGACGTCTCTGGGTTTGGATTTTTTGAGGGCACCATGCCGCCGAAAACGCACCCGTCGTGGTTATTTTGGAACTCGGTGAGATTTTCTCCGCTGTTTTCGACGATTGACGTGCTAATTGGCGCGGTTTCTGCTCGATTGGTCATGATTGACGGCCTCGAGAAGGTGAATAAAAATTCTATTCTTCAGAAACCGCTCATTCCATTACTGTTAATGATTGGTTTGATCGTCGGGAGAGGATACTCGATCGTTTCCATGTCCGATGCGATTGCGAGGTGCATTTTCGTGCCCTTATTCGCGTGGTTTACCATGAACATTCATCGCGAAACAGTCAGTGATAGTCCTCCAGCGAGCCAGTTTTCGGTCTCGAGCGTGTTGTCCTGGAAACCGTTGACGTACTTGGGGGCGATTTCCTTCCCCATATACATCTTACACGGACCAATCGGTCAGATATTCTACAAAAGAGTCGTAGCGAATAAATTATTCGGTTTTGTCTTTACGTCTAAACCAGAATTTTTCCCGGTCTGGATTGGAATAGTTCTCGTCAGCGCGGCGATCGTAAACGAAGTTTTCTTGAAGAATAAAAAGGTGCAAGAGCTGTCGAAGAAAGTCTCGAATTCGCTGGTAGCGTTATCAGTCTCGGATTGATTACGACTATATATACCGCCGTGGCGGTATCATAGTACGTAAAATGCGACTATAATATATACTACTAAAAAGAGAAACAATAAGAATAAGAAGAAAGTTGTCATCATTACTGTGTCATCATTATCATGTATCAACAAAGTATGTGTTATTACACAACACACAAAATCTAAACATCGACGCCGACGACGCGCTCTTCTTTTTTTTTTTACTCTAGAGTATAAATTCGGTTTCAGGTCCTAGTGACCCCCCCGGAACGCACACGTTTATATGGTTTCATCATCTCGCTTTAAGAGAGAGAATCACCCCAGACGTTCAAAATATACTAATTTATTATCCTACTACGTATATATGCGCTTAAGCATTTATCCCTTCTTGTTATTATTACCACACCTCTTTTTATTCGTCTCCTTCGTCTCCACCTTCGGCGATGTTGAAGTATCTCAACTCGTAGACGTTTCTATCCTTGTTCGAGGCAATCACTCTCAACCAGTCTCTGACGTTGTGCTTCTTCAAGTACTTCTTCGTGAGGTATTTCAAGTATCTCTTGCTCATGGCGGACTCGGAGGAGACGGTGACGGAGTTCTTGTCCGAGGACACGGAGACGGCGTCGCCTAAAGCGCCCGCTTTGCCGCCAACTTTGATTCTTTCCGTGAGAAATTGCTCGAACGAGGCAATGTCCATGATGGCATCGTCAACCTGTGCGTCGTCGTGAAACGGAAAGCATGAAATATGCGGGATGAGAAATGAGCGCGCAAAGGTCAGTGTTAGCTTCGCATCATCCCGAAAGCGAGGGAAGACGAATCCGCGAAATCATCCTGTTTTCTCTCCGCGCGAGAGGGAAAACAAAGAGGGCTTCAGAAAAATAAAAAAGCGAAAGAAGCCAGGAGGGTCCGGATTCCGACGCCAAAACGATGCGCGCGAAAGAGTCATCGCGTACCGGTCGGGTGCAATCGACGACGAACGATTGGACTTTCTTAGATCCTTTCTTTGCTGCTGGGGCCATGTTTGATTATTATTATTTATTTATATAATATGTACGTGCGGATGCGCGTGTTTTGTTTTATGAAGTACGAGTGTGGGCTTTCGTTTTTTTTTTGGACTTTTTTCTGCGTGCGGAAATGCGAAATCTCAATTCTGAATTTTCTCCCCAGCGAGCATGGAGAAGAGCAGAAGAGAAACAACCAACATCGTCATTGAAAACTAGTATTACAACTCAACTATAACTCCCAACCCTAAATATTTCCTGTGGTGTTTAACAGAACACACCGTCGCACAAGCTTTACGTTCTCTCCATCTCCTCCGTTTCCATCTCATCGCACGAGACTACTCTGGATAGAAGACCACCACGGGCTCCCGGATTCATATCTGCCGAAAATATTCCAATCGTCGTTACATGAGCATGCTTCGAATGACTCCCCTTTTTCAAGTTCGGTCACCGCGATCGCTACAAGTCAGCGCCGCGCGAAAATACCAAATACAACGGTATTTTCAATGATATATTTCAATCAAACGTTATTACTGTTCGTCGATGTTATTGTTTTGGACATCTTCTCCTTCATCGACACTGACGTTTTGCTGCTGTCCCTTTCTCCGCTGGTGCCTGCCTTTCGGCTTTTTCGGCGGCGCCGGCGGAGGGAGAACTTTAAACTCACCGTTCGCTTCAAACAGTTTGTTCAGCACTTCTTTGAGATTATTCAACGCGCCGTTTACGTCGCGGTCGATATGAAGGTCACACTTTTGGCACTCCAATGTTTTCGACAAGCCCAAATCATTGTTCACTTCACCACATCTCGTGCAAGTTCTCGAAGTCCACTGCTCCCCGCACCCGAAGATAACTTTCTTGCCAGGTGTTCGGCGCGCAACGTGTTTGAGAACCTCCACAAAATATCCCGGAGATAAAGTTAACGTGTTCTTCCTCGCATGTCTGCTCAAGGAACCATCTTCTTTCGATTGTTGCAAGATCTGTTGAACTTTCAAGTTATTCACGACAAGAACATCGCAAAACTTGAAAAGCGCCTTCGCTTCGCGATAATGCCAGTCCTTGACCGCGCGTTTCAAATGAGCGCGCATCTTTTCTAACTTTTTCTGCAACCTTCTCGTCGTTTTTCTATACTGCGATGGCGTTCTTTTGTTGCCCTGCTCGCGACTACTCCTACCATGATCGCGCTTCGCGATTTTCGATTGCAAAGCGTCGATTTTCATTTTTAGCTCCAAAAGCTTGATCCGAACGTCGCTATTCGAGCGCAAAACTTGGCCGAGCGTGTTGACCGCGACAAAAAAAGGATTGATGCCTAAATCAATCGCCGCGACGATGATTCTTTTCAGCTCTGCTATCTCTTCCTCGCTAGCCCCCTTTTCTTTTTTCTTCTTAACCATCTCGTCTTTATTTGCCTCGTCGCTCGTTTTCGTGCGCTGGACGATGACATCAACGTAAAGCTCTTTCGTTTTCGTGTTGTAACGAAGACGCTTATGGCAAATATTCTTGCCGTTCTCGGCGAGAATTTCGTCGCCGCTTTTCGCAGATCCGCACAGTTTAATCTCCTTCTTTTTTGCACCAATGACTCTTGGGCCGAACTGTCCGATTATAAACGCCTTGTTCTTCTTTCCTACTCTCTCGACGTCGGAATCGGCTGCCGCATCGGCAGACGCCGGTGGAGCAACAGACGTCGGTGCAGCGATGGACGTCGGTGCAGCGATGGACGTCGGTGGAGCGATGGACGTCGGTGCAGCGGTGGACGTCGGTGGAGCGACAGACGCCGGTGGAGCGATGGACGTCGGTGGAGCGACAGGCGTCGGTGCAGCGGTGGACGTCGGTGGAGCGGTGGACGTCGGTGGAGCGGTGGACGTCGGTGGAGCGACAGGCGTCGGTGCAGCGGTGGACGTCGGTGGAGCGGTGGACGTCGGTGGAGCGGTGGGCGTCGGAGCGGCATCTGGTGCCGGAGCGGCATCTGGTGCCGGAGCAGAAGCGGCGTTCTGCTGCTGCTGTCGTAGTTCACGTCTTGCTATGCGTTCACTGATCTTGACCCGATGCGACGCAGTGCGCACGTTGTTCTTGAGCACTCCCTCCCCTATCTCTTCTCTACCCCCATAACATCTATAGTACTGGTTCTCCTCCTCGTAGTAAACCCAGCTCGAAAAATTATCCCGCGACTTGACTTCCTCTTCTATAAACCTCGCCTTCCTTTCCGCTCGATTCTCCGCGCGTACTTTCCTTTCCTCGGCATTTTGGTCTTTCTTACTCTTTCTCTTCTGCTTCGTATCTTCGATCGATTCGTTCGCTTCTTCTCTAAACGTCATGAATGCACGAGGACCCCCCGGTAAGTTGATGACTTCTGGTTTCTTGCCAGACTTTCGGAACTTGATATCGAAGCCTTTCACCGGGCGATTTTCTTCCTTGGCGAGTGCAATTTTCTTGAAATTCGAATCGAACGCGTTTTTCAATTGCTCCACGGCGCTCCAAAAGACCCCTTTTGGTATCGAATGCCACAATTGTGCAACTTCGCGCTGCACTTGTTCGCGCGTTCGACCATTCAATGGTATGTGCTTCGCGCAATTTCTAACCCCTGCCGTAATCTCGCCTTCATTGCCCAAGACTTCTCGCTTCAAATACATCGTAAAGCTCATTGGGTAGAAGCGAGCGGGCACGTCTCCCCATTTAAAGTCGAGATACTTTTCCTGGTTTTCTTTAAAAAGCCCCAACAAAGCGTTCCAGAACTGCCGGTGAGCGCGATCGCAACGACAGCAGAAATCTTCCATTTCGCTCTCTAAAAACACACCTTTTAAGGTGAGCGTGGCATGCGAGTAATCCTCGCCATCGTCCTTTTCAGCGCGAGCGTCGCACCGGAGCTGCTCGAACGCCTTTTCTACTTTGATCGGATCGGATCCTTGCTGTTGTCCTTGCTGTTCTTGCTGTTGTTGTTGTCCTTTGATCGGATCGGATCCTTGCTGTTGTCCTTGCTGTCCTTGCTGTTGTTGTTGTCCTTCGGCATCAGCAAACGCTTCGCGAGGGATCGGAACCATCGCGTAAACGTTCTTGAACTCTTCATTCCAGAAAGTTCGGTTTGGGCCGTAAACTGCTCTGCGTGCTTCTCTTTTATTCGCTTTCGTTTGTCTCGCCGCCTGTTTCTGTCGCTCTTGTTCTTTACTCGGATCTCGCGCGAAATCCTTCGCGTCTTGCAACTGGCTGGGAATCTGGAACACGCGCCACATGTTCTTCTTTCCAACCAGGTCGTGTCGGATTGACCCAGACTGGACGATATAACCTTTTCCAATCTTCCCATCGACGTAAATCCTCCTCGTTTTGTCCTCAAAGATGATGACATTAACGCTGCGAGGAAGACCCGCTCCGAGGTTTTTGCCTCTAAACAAATCTTCCGTCGCCTTACCGGTCAACACTCCGAAATCTATATCTAGGACGGAATCGTCTTCAACGACTTTGACTTCCTCATCTTCTTCTTCCAACTCTTCCTTCTCGCCTCCTTCCCCATCGCCTTTTCCCTCATCGCGAGATCCACGTCCACTCGGTGGAGGCTGCGGAGGCACGGTGCCGGGAGGTAAGATGAGTTGCAACGCCATCTCAAACTACAAAAACCGATCCGCGCGCGCGCGCGCGGAGAAAAATGAAGAAAAAGTCTTCTTCGTCCTTCGATTTTTTTTTTCTTTTTTGGGAGCGCGTTGACTATTTTTTTTGTGGAGCAAGAACGCAGAACAAACATTCGCCAATTCTCGTTTTTCGCACTTCAACTTCCGCGTTCTCGTGCGTCCCCACTCGTTTCGTTTTGAAAGTAAAATTTACACACAAGGCGAGACAAAGGATTAATTTAGCGAGTCTTGCGATAACGATCCGAATTTTAGTCGAAGAAGTGTGTGTTAAGTACGCAAAAATGGCGAATCGGTGCTCACGATTTTTCTGTAAAACGTCAAAAACGTGCGATTTCGTCTCTTTATCTCAAAACAGAGAGAAGAAGAGCGTCGCTTTTAACCCAACGCGTTGAAATATATATGCACCCCGGTCCGGTCGTTCGAACGAGCGTGGAATTCAGCCGGGAGAAAAAGAATGAATCGAGAAAAGTGCGTTTATAAAGGTTTGGGGGTGCTCAAGTTTCCTTGCCTTTGTCGTCTCTCTCTTCCACGCACCAATCAAATATAAAACACTAAATATAAGAGTAGAGAGGAAAAAGAAGAGATTGGAACATGTTTGATTTGAGACACATCCCACACAAAGAAAAATATAAACCGGCGCGCGTGAAACGACGCTTCATCGCGCGAAAAATCAGAATATTCCACCTTTGCGCGCCGACACCCTTTCTCGTCCAGGTTAAGCGTGTCGCGTCGACAGATCAAAAAAAGCGAGAGCGTTTACTTGGTCTTTTTTTTGAGTCAAGATCTCTTCCAAAATGGAGAAGGAGAAAGAGGAGAAGGAGGAAGAGGAGAAGAACACAACTGCTCCGTCGGAGAATAAAAAGACGGCGGCGGCGACGACGACGACGACGACGACGGCGACGACGAAGAAGAAGGCTCCGATGAAGTTAGACAAAGTGAAAAAGGTGGTGCTTGGAAAGAGATCAGAGGAAGCTTTGGAGAGGAAAAAAAAGAAATTCACGAAAAAGAAGATGAAGAAGAAGGAAGATATGAATCAAAACAAACCGAAAGAAGGAGAAGAAGAAGAAGGAGAAGGAGCAGCAGCAGCAGAAGAAGAAGAAGAAGAAGAAGAAGAAGAGCAACAACCGGACGTGGAAAAATTAAAAGATCTCAAGAAGAAGAAGACGAATCGCGATTTGAAACGTGGTCTCGCGCGCAACGGTTTCGCGATGTCCGGCGATTACAACGCGTTGCTTCAAAAATATTTGGAGGGTTCAAAGCACGGGGGTTTACCCAAATGTCCGAATTGCAAACGCTTTGGGTTGTCAGTCAAACTCGACAAATCGACGATAAACGGCGAAGTCCGATGCCCGGGACGCTTTGACCGAGCAACCAACAGCTTCCAAAAGTGCCCGTTCGTCTCGACGTTGGCGCAAATCGAGAGGCCTGCGTGGGAAGAAGAAGAAGAAAAAAAAGAAAAAGAAGAAGAAAAAGAAGAAGGAAAAGAAAAAGAAAAAGAAGAAGAAGAAGGAAAAGAAAAAGAAAAAGAAAAAGAAGGAGAAGAAACGCGCACAAAAACGACGGAAGAAAAGCAGCCTCTAGAAGCGTCTTTATCGGAAGATGAGTGGAAAGAGTTTCAAGTTTTGGAAAATAAGTTTAACCGGCAACAGATTAAGAGTGAAGATTTGAAGGTTGCCATCTGCTCGATGATAAAATCGAAAGGACTGGTTGTTGGAGGAGACAAAACCGCCGTTGGATTTTTCATAGCCGAAGTGCTCCACAAAAATACAAGGAGAAGTTCTCTGCGTTTGCGACCAGCGATTGACGAAATATTGAAAAAATATCCCAAAGCTGGAACCGATAAAGTCGCCAACGAAGAGAACAATGCCATCGTCGAGTTCCTTTCCAAGCTCGAGGCACATGCCAAAGTCGCGGCAGCAAAAGAGAAAGAAGAAGAAGAAGAGAACGTGGCGCCAACGCTCGATGCGAAAACAGTTGCGATTGTGAAGAAAGGCTTGATAGAGATGAGGAAGTTCCCTCACCGCGTGAACACTGAGGCGATGGTCGACGCGATGATGAAGGGCGGTGTAGTGAACGGGGTGGACGTCAAAAAAATATCCGGCTTTGGGGATTCAGTCGCAAATTTGATCAAGTTTTGGATCAAGAATCAAGCAGAAGAAAAAAGTGCGTTGATCGAAATGGCTCTCAGTCAAATTCAAGAGTACGCGCAAAAGAAGAAGAAGCAAACAACGGCGAAGCCGGAGGAGCAAGCGGCGGCGGCGCCGAAGAAGCAAGCGGCGGCGGCGCCGAAGAAGCAAGCGGCGGCGACGACGAAGAAGCAAGCGGCGGCGACGACGAAGAAGCAAGCGGCGGCGACGACGAAGAAGCAAGCGGCGGCGACGACGAAGAAGCAAGCGGCGGCGGCGACGAAGAAGCAAGCGGCGGCGGCGACGATGAAAAGAAAAGAAAAGCCGACCAAGTCGCCGACAAAAGTATCGCCCGCTGAGAAGAAGACGAAAGTAGCACAAAGTCAACGCAATGCGAATGAAGATTGAGCAGCGGAGAAGAGACACTCATATAATTCAGAGACATGTACACAAACAAAAAACACAGCAAAAATCTAAATGTGCACCAAAATTAATAAAAATTAGCTCGTTCGTAGCGCAATTGAATATCCTGCTATAGGTAAGATCGCTATCTAGGTATCTAGTTACCTAGGTGTTCCATTTGTTTTTTTCGGTCCTCTTGCGCTATTAACCCCGGGATCGAAAGATACGCGCGTTTATTCCGGCGACGCATTCATATTTGTTTTTTTCGGAACTTTTTTCGGCAAAAAATTCGGCCGCTATTCATATTAGTATATAAGAAAAATAATAAAACACAAACCGCGACCGAGGAAGAGAGAGAGAGAGAGAGATGATATTCAACTTGGAAGGTTTGACGGTGTACTTCCCGTACGAGTACTTGTACCCGGTGCGTTCTTCTTTCGTCAGGGATTCTTCTTTCTTTCCTTTCTCGCGACGCTGTTTTTTTTTAACTCTTTCCGCTCGTTCGTCTTTCTTCGTTTTCTTCTTCGGTTCTTTCGGTAAAAATTTCGTTTTTAATACTCACGCAATAATGTGCACGTATAGGAACAATACGAGTACATGATTGAACTGAAACACGCCTTGGATGCAAAAGGTCATGGGGCTTTGGAGATGCCCACCGGGACTGGGAAAACCATCACGTTGCTCTCGTTGATTACCAGTTATCAGTTGCAATACCCAAACTCGTGCGGGAAACTGATTTACTGCACTCGAACGGTGCCGGAGATGGAGAAAGTTCTCGCAGAGTTGAAGGTTTTGCAGAAATATCGCGAGGAGCACGTGGAGAAAGGAAAGGAGAAAGACACGCACATTTTAGCGCTAGGATTATCGTCGAGGAAGAATCTGTGCGTGAATCCGAAAGTTGCCGAGGAAGGATCGAGAGAGAGCGTGGACGCGAGGTGTAGAAACTTAACCGCCAGTTGGGTGCGCGATAAAGCGAAAGAGGAAGACGAAGAAGGCGGACAGAAAACAAAAACGGTTTTAGAAAAGAACGAGATTAGAAATAGCAAACTGTGCGAGTTTTACGAAGATTTAGAAGCGGTTGGTGAAAGCGCGGAGGTGCCGGATGGCGTGTATACGTTGCAAGAATTGAAAGAGTTTGGACGGGAGAAGAAATGGTGTCCGTATTTTCTCGCTCGGCAAACGTTACAGAAAGCGAACGTGGTGGTGTATAACTATCAATACCTGTTGGACCCGAAAGTTGCTGGATTAGTTTCGAGAGAATTCGAGGATAACGCGATTGTCGTTTTCGACGAGGCGCATAACATCGATAACGTTTGCATTGAAGCTTTGTCGGTGAATTTGCGTTCGCAGACGTTGGACGCGGCGCAGAGAAACATCACGACGTTGAACACGCGCATAGCAGAAGTGAAGCAAACGGATAGACAACGGCTACAAGATGAATACGAGCGATTGGTGTCAGGTTTAGCGAACCAAGGCGCAATTTCAAGGCAAAGAGGCGAAGATTTAATGGCAAATCCAGTCATTTCCGAAGACGTCGTGCAAGAAGTCATTCCGGGTAACATTCGACGAGCTGAACATTTCGTGGCCATAATGCGCCGGTTTGTCGAGTTTTTACGGCACGAGTTGCGCGCGCCATCGGTGGTGCAAACTGCACCGAGGATGTTCATACAGAAATCCGAAGCTGGCGGTGGAGTCGACGCGAAAACGTTAAAATTCTGTTACGATCGTTTGACGTCGCTGTTGAAAACTTTAGAGATTGTGGACACCGAAGAGTTTGGCGCGTTGTCTAGCGTCGCCGATTTTGCAACTCTAATCGGGACGTACGATCAAGGCT
>Ga0255782_10003412_pt1 | contig 12084 bp, 12 predicted proteins | sample 101ome_26_FD_179980 | JGI IMG/M metagenome (GOLD analysis project Ga0255782, IMG submission 179980) | Coastal salt marsh microbial communities from the Groves Creek Marsh, Skidaway Island, Georgia - 101408AT metaG (version 2) | ecosystem: Environmental > Aquatic > Marine > Intertidal zone >...
TAGTATAGTATCCAGCGGCAGCATGACTTAAATGATGACTAGTTGTAGTACAACGAGGTGCATCTTTGTAGAATTTACGCATATATGTAGTAGGAGATTCCTTACCAAGTAATGTGTATTGTCCTGCGTATAGTTGTCTTGTCTTTTTAAGCCAGGGTTTTTCGTAAAAGTATATACGATCTGGCTTACCGTATTCAAGTGCTTCTGTAATCAAGTCTGGATGTAAGTTTTTATCGTTTTTAATACGACTATAGCGTTCACTGTGTGCAGCAAACTCTAATCCGTTATCATTAAAAACTGCAAGACTAGCATCATGTGCCATTCCTGTCCAGCCCCAAGTAATCATTTTTTATCTCCGCATATCCCGTATATTCCCGTTGTATCTTCTGGTAACGGTATATCTTCTAAGTCTAACCAAACTGCACGTTTATGACGAGGAAAGTTACCTGGATAACACCATATGTGTCCATCGTTGGTTAGTGTAACTGTATCTTTGTCGTGCCAAAAGCAACGAGTACGCATATCTAATAGTATTTGTAGTGCATTTAAATCTTTTGCATGGCACCATACACCTGGCTGTTGTAAAAAATTTGTGTTAGCAACTTGTAGTGGCTCATCATGTCCTAAGTATAGTATTCCACGATGTGCACGTACATCTATTTCAACGTCACATCCTTTGTCATAATATGCAAACTCTACGTAGTCTTTGGTGTTCTCCCATGCAGTTTGTACACCGTTGTAATTGCCTCTGTGTGCTATGAATTTAACCATACCTCTAAATCCTCTGGTGTTCCAACTCCATACATACGTTCAATAGGAACTCGTACTACACGCCCACCAGCAGCAATAGTTTGGTTGTATGTTGGCGCAAGGTAAAACTCGCCATTTACACGTTCGTTGTTTGCAATCATTCTATTAGCACTATTCTTAAATGTGATCCAATGACTCCAGTAATAGTGTCCGCTTGTGCCATATGTACTGATAGGATTCTTTTCTGCTACTTCTACAACTAAGTCATTTTCTGTTCTAGCATAACTCCACTTAGGATCACGCTCTGGACAATCAAAGGTCATAATAACTCCATCGTTGTCCATTTGCTCTGTGAACAAACTACTATCCCAATCAATAAACTGATCACAGTTTGTAACAAACATGGCGTCTTCTGGGTTCATATAAGGGTCTGCAGTAAGTACACTACATGCTGCACCTTCTGTTAGTGCATCAAGTTCAACAACATGTGCACGTGGATAATAATCACGTATACCATCTGCTATGTTGTGCTCTTTTCGAACGATAAAAATATGATTGTCAAACTCTAGCCCAACACTTTCTACTGCTCGTACAAACATAGGTTTGCCACGCACATCTATTAGTGGCTTCGGTGTTGTATATCCTTGTTCACGAAAGCGACTGCCTTCTCCTGCCATGGGCATGATTAAATTGAAATTCATTCGTATTCTCTTTTGTCTTATAAATATTTATATATGTACTTAATAACATCTATCCTGGCAATTGACAACTAGGAAAAAATATGTTAACTTCAATATAACATATAGCCTAAAAAAAAGCAAGACAAGAATAATGATATCTGAAATTTTATGCATAACTGATAATTTTTTAAAAAACTGTATTGAATATACTAACGAAAACAAAACTGATGTTATTGATAACAATGTTTTTGTTGGTAAAAACTGCAGTGAAAACGATTTTTTGATCAGAAAAATGCTAGAAAATCCAAAAAAATATAGACGTAATATAATATATATTTCAGCTGAAAATACATCGTTAGATACATATGTAACCGATATATTAACAGCCACTAAATTTGAACTTATGATGCAATATAAACACTATACAGAATATCAAATACTACGGCTTATTGATGCTGAATTGGAAATATTAGAATGAGAATAGCAGTTTGCATGTATGGACAATACAGAACTTTTCAATATTGTCAAAAGTATCTGACAGAGTATTATAAAGACAAATCAACACACGAGTTTGATTTCTTTTGTAGTTTAAAAAACTACGATCTTGGTCAAAAAGACGGTCAGAACAAGGTTAGGTCATTTTTAAATCAAAAGAAAATTGACCGTGTTAAAAAAGTCTTTGATCCTAAAATTTTAACAGTAATAAAACATGAACAAGATGAAAAATATGATAATGTTAATTGGAAAATGTTTAATGGATTAGCAGAGGTTATATATAACAAACGCTTATATGAACTAAAAAACGAGTTCGAATATGACTTAGTGATTTTGCAACGATATGATAATATTGTCGTTCCTCTTAATAGCCTTAGTGATATTTTAGAGTATATCGACAATCACAAAGAGAAGACCAAACATAATACACCCAATGTAATATATCATATGGGTATGGTCCAATCTAACAATGAACTGTGCACTGAAATACAGGATCTATCAATGATGTATACTGGTAGTGCGTTAGAATTAATTATTGCAGACTTTTTTAATTACAATAAATTAGCACAAAAGTATCGCAGCGACTGTCGGTTCAATGCTTATCCAGATGAAAATATTCATAGTATGATTTACAGATTAGGCTGTAAAAACTGTATAGAGTTTGAAAAATTAAAATTAGATAAATTCATTGATCCGTTGGTTGTCAGAAATGGTACTTACATAAAGGACAACATACTATTACCTAGCACATGGACTAAGATTAAAAACTTTTGGATTAAAACAGAAATGTCTACTTTTGAGAAAATAACTAAAAGTAAAGAAACTAATAACGAACGTTGAGAATTTGATCAGAAATAATTTTATGACCAATGCTATCTGGATGTTTGCAAGGTAACATGTTCTCAGCAGGAATATTATGTACACAGATGCTGCTTAGATTAATATTATGTGAAATGTTTTTAAATTTAGTGCATCGGCCTTTTATATCAAAGTCTTCTTGAAACTGTTTTATTGCCCAATACTGTAAATTTTTTATTTTGTTATTTTCTAAAATATTTGTCACCGATACTAAATGATTATATGATCTGATATCATCGGCTTTTGAACAATGAATATGTTGATTGTATAATTCATGATATTCACACACCCATTTTGTATGTCGGTAAATATTTTTTTCCCACGTCGGTGCCATATTTCTGTAACTTCTAAGGATACCAGGCGAGGGAATTTCGTATCTATGATTAGCAGTCCATCCTATTAAAACAAATGCTCGATCTAACCAATCACTGTGATTTTCTAATAAGTACATAAAGTTTCTATAGATAGTATCATTGCTGCAACCTGGAACACTGTAATTTACATAATCAAAACCTAATTCTTGTGCAATATAGCCACCGTAATTATGTTTCATATGATAAGGCCATATTTCATAGTCTTCTAACAATAAATAATCGTATGGCACTGACTCTTCTGTAAACTCGGCCATCCCCGTGCCCCATGAAAAACTGTCGCCGATTACTATCAACAGTTTTCGTAAATTATTATTGCTTTTAGAGAATTCCTCTAATTCTTGTCTCAATGTCTGCATAATTTTTTATTACTTTGTGTTTGTTAGGATACAACTTAATAATATCGGTTTTGTAATTAAAATTATTTATTTCCGATGTAATTTGCATTGCAATATCAGATTCTGACATCGAATCGTCATAATACAGTTGTGTAAAATTTTTACTATTGAGCAATTCTATATTTTTACTAAGGTTATAGTACCAACCTCCATAATTATAATCACTAAAAAAATCGTCAACAAACTCCATTGGTACATTTACATCATTCAATGGATTAAAGTCTTCATCGTTTGTTTCGTGGAATACGCCCGACAAATAACTAAGATAACTACTACATACCATTTCAACTGGATTTTCTCGTTGTAGATGAAACCATTCAGCATCAAGATCGTCAATTTCATCTACAACGTCTTTTAAGTCAAACCAACTCGCTTTTATAACATTGTTCGTGTCTTGCTTAAAAAAGTTTATTCTATCTAGTTTATAATCAGTTGCAGTGGCAAACTTTGTTTCATCGAATCCATATCCATGAGTGTTAAAACATTCATATTGCGGAGTTTTATTAAACAATTTAGCAAGTACTTTCATTGCCAGGGTGCCGCCACTGCGGGGCTGCGCAATTAAAATAACATTACTCATGCTCAATCCAGTCTAGTATTATCTTAGCAAAACGTTCATGTGCAAGTTCACATGGATGCCCGTTTTTCTTAAAAGCTAAATCTTCTTTTTTATACCAATTATAAGCATACTGCATAAAAGATCTTTGGTTATAAAATTTATCGCTTAAAGTAGGCACTGTTATCTTCATTGCATTTACCATAACAAAAGGCACGTTGTATTTTTCTAATACAGCGATTGTGTAGAAAATTGTTCTTTCAGTGGCTGCTTGTCTGTTTTCATCACTTTCATATTGTAGCAGAATCTTGTATGCATTTATAATATCAGTTACCGATCGATTCCACAGAGTGTCATTGGATTCATGTGCAATTGTACTGGTACGTTCTAGTTTTTCTAAACTAGCAGGAAACAAAGACATGTAATCATTTTTAACATTATTAAACAGCTCAATTCGATCTATACCGCTCCATCCGATTAAAACAAAATCGCCTTTACGATAATCAGATGTTAAATAATTATAAACTGTACGTAGTATACTATCATTACTATATCCAGGTCTAGCATAGGAATAATAGTCTGCATTAATACTGTTTGAAATAATACCTGGATAAGCTAGTTTACTAAATTTTAGTCCATCACTTGTACTATCTTCTAGTTCTTCTCCGTATGTCAAACTACAGCCGAAACTTACAATACGCTCCGATTCGGATAAATGTTGTTTAATTAATTCGTTCGACATTGTACTTTCCCCAACCTTTTCTTCTTCTGAAGTAAAAACTATCGTAATACTCTGCTTTGTCCTTAGGAATATCATTCATATAAAATTTATACGTATTCGATTTGCTATCTGTTTCAATATTGTTTATGATTTCCCAAATTGGAGTTTCGATTTCTATAGTTTTAACAGAATCACAACCGTGATATGTAATGAAATTTTCTGTAAACGTAATTACATCAGTATGAATATCGTATTCATACTCTTTGATAAATTCATTGAGTTGCTCAAATACTTTATCTCTGTTTTGATGTAGTATTTTTTGATACTCGGCAATGTAATAGTGTAGTCCAGAACCTTTAACTAATCCAATTTCGAAAGCATCACGTATGTTTTCATTGACTTGAGAAATTAGTTCTTTGAAGAATTCATTACGATTTACAAATTTGAATAAGCTGTCGTAAAATGATCTGTATTCTACGTTTTGCGTTGTGTTAAGCCATCTACTAATAATTTGTGTCCACCCGAAGCTATGGAAATTAGTTATCATCCAGCTGTATAGATAACATTCGATAAGTTCATCGTGCGTTAGTGTTTCGGTTGCTTTGATGACATAGATGCCTTCGATAATGTCTTCGCTGTGTTCGCCGCTTATATAGTTGCGAATCGGAACATATTCTATCTTATGCTCATCTAAACTTTCTATACTATTAAGTTCAGCATTTTCTAGCAACTGGCACAGCCAAACTTCTATATTATTATGTTGTCCTGCTGCTAGCAAATTTGCTTTGCCTTGTTTCCATGATTGTAGTGTCTCACCGGGTAAGCCTAAAATAAGTTCAGTATAAGTTTGTATGTTATTAATATTACACTTGTTAAGAAGATCACTGAAGTTGTTAATGCCTAAGTTTCTCCGTTTGATGTTTGTTAATACATTCTCAGACATACTCTGTGCACTAAGTGTGAATCCACGAGCACTGTTATTATTTGTTAAGAACTCTACCATTTCAAGTGTTTTATCGGTACTATTCTTTTGCCAATTAAAACTATAAGTCTCGGGATATCCATATTGATTCTTTAATTCTATCATGTACTTTAGAATATTAAAATCTCTGTTTTTCATAATTCCAAAGTTTGCATCCGATACATCTACAAACTTAATGCTGTTACGACTAATCCATTCGATTTCCTGTTTAACAATTTCCATAGGAAAGTTTTTTACTTTGTTAAATGTCAAACTTCCCCAATCACAGAACGTACAAGCATACGGACAACCTCGATTTGTTTCCAGTGTTACACTAAAGTTTTTGTCACTGTGTTTTGCAACAATACTATCCATTGTACCATCGATAAACGGACTAGCAAGTGTTGCTAGATCTGCAACTCTTTCACCAGATGTATTTTCATAATATCCGCTACATGTAATGCCACACGGCAATTGGTCAATTTTACTGTCGAGATATCGTAAAAAGTTAACAAATGACACTTCTGCTTCGCCGTGGAACGTGTAGTCAACATAACTGTGTGTTTCATAGAATTTAGCCAGTCTGACAGGATCTTCAGTAACTTGTGGTCCACCAAAAATAATAGTGCAGTTGGGATATAACTCTTTGATCTTTTTTGCAGCTTGTAAATTATAGTTCCAATTCCATATATAACAACTAAATGCTACTACTGTTGGGTTTACAATATATTCGTCTAGTTTATCGATTGGTAAACGCTGGAATATAAAATCTTTTGTTTGCCATGCATTATTAATATCATCGTGCGTTTTTGCGTTGCTCCAAATTTTAGCAACAGCATATGGAAGCCAATGGGTTTTAAATTTGCCAAAACCAATTTCAAAATTTACTTGAAAGAAGTATATATTATTCTTCATTGAAATAACGTATCCCTTGTTCTAAACTTACTTTTGGCAAAAGTCCGTATTTTTCTTGTTTTTTAATATCTGCTACTCTGGTCAAAACACCGATAGGTTTATCTAATAAATTTTCGATGTTAACTTGGTCAATGTCATATAGCACTTTTGACATAGTTTTTACCAAGTTATTAAAGTTAGTACCTGCACCCGATCCCAGATTTAATGCAAGATATTTGTCAGTAAATTTAAAACTTTTTTCAAATGCAGTAAGTATATCATTGATATGAATAAAGTCTCTAGTTTGATGTCCTGTTCCCCAAACTTTTACATTTTTTGGATCTGCTTTAACCTCATTAATCAAATTAGGAAATGGATAATTAGTTGATTGTTTAGTACCATAACCGCTAAAAGGTCTGAATATTGTTATTTGTAAATCAGATTTTTTATTAATTTCCCACAGCATTCGTTCTGCAGTTAGTTTACACCATCCATATAGGTGGTCACTTACCCCAATATTATTTGTTTCAAAGTCTATCATATCTTCAGATAATGTTTGATAATTATCAAGTGTATCTTGAAAGTTTACTGGATAAACTGCACTACTACTTGGATAGATTAATTGTTGTGTATTTGACTTAGCCCATTCAAATACTACTCTATCTACTTCGATATTTTCAATCATTTGTAGATAGTTGTTTTCGATATTTGCTCTGCCACCAACACGTGCACTAAAATTAAATACCTTATCATACTGCACTTTATTAGTTTGTAAAAAATCTCGGATGTCATGAACTATATCAGTATGCACAGAAGAAACAATATCAATACCAGTTACATTATGTCCTAGTGCTTTAAAATGTTGTACTGTTTCGCTTCCTAAAAAACCCGATGAACCTGTTACTAGGATGTTAGCCATTTGTTAATCTCTTTCACTGTATCACTTAATCCAGCATACGAATCAACTCGATCAGTGAATACTTTTTGATTGTTGTTAATGATTTTGTAAGTCATATCATGTAGTGTATCTAGATCAATTCTACACAATTTCTCTATGGTATTTATTACAGCATCAAACCGTTGTTTTTTATCAGCTATGCTATCATAATTTCTGAAATAAGTTTTGTATCCTAATTTCGATTGTAATGTTTTTACTGTATCTTTACTGTACAAATAAATAGGTAAACAATTATTATTCAACGCCATGAATGTCTTTTCACTGAATTTAATACATTCACTGTCGTTAAATGTTTGTTCACTGATTATTGCAAAATAACTTTCACTATAGTATTCGTGTATTGGTTTGTTGTAACAGTCTTGAATAGTAAAGTCTGTTGTATCTACAGTGTATGGCAAAGAATCTAAAAACTCTTCCCACCTAGTTGTATCTAAGTTGAATTCTTCTAAGTCATCTTTGCTAATTTTGTAATCAAGTATTTCGTCTTTATGTGGAAAACTCACATATCCATATTTTAACAAGTTTCTGCGCCAAAGTTCATATACAAACGCATGTCTCTGTGGGTTAGGAGATCTGTTCAATGATATGTAATGTTTTGTTTTTTGCTTAGTGGCTTTTTCGTAATCATGTTCGTAAATGTATACTGATAACATTTTAATAGGTGTAACTGAACTTTGTTGGTACCATTCTTTATACAAATCAGGTAGAATACTATTCATCGAAATGTAAATTATGTTTTGCGGATTCAGTTGTTCTTTTGTAATTTCATTGTGTAATTTTTCAAAAAAATTATGATCTTTATTGCCATATCCTTCATTCATATCATTGATAATGATAATATTTTTACCGAGTCTATTGTCTTCTTTAACAATAAAACTTACATCTTTAAAGCAGTTATCTATCCATTGATATGGTTTTAGCAACGGAGTTAGTTCGTAAATATACTTTTCGTTTTCGATCTCATTTATATGTTTATACTCTATTTTAAAATCTATACCGAGAACATATTGTAGTTTACTGTAAGTAAACGGATGACGTCTTGTTTCTAAGTCATATACATTCTTTTTATTACCTATACTATACGTTGCTTGTTCGTATGTTTCTTTAGTATAATAATAATCTAAAGATAAGCCGTTCGGCCAAACACCTTGCGGACCTATCCAATCAAATGCCAATAATAACTTTTGCTTACTCATCTAATTGTTTTTGTTTCTCTAGTAAGCATACATCAAAAAACTCTTGCATTTCGGGAAAAGCTTCTAAGAATGACGTGTTACGCCTTTTATCATATTCTGTAATAAAGTCTACAAACTTCACACGACTATTTGCAATATTTGTGTTACTCGTAGTATTATCTTTATTAGTTGAATCTTTAACAGCACACAAAACATCAATAAGAATACGTTTTAATTTAGCACACTCCCATGCTTCAAATCCAACTACTGCATCCCAGTCTGGATCGCATGAGTTCCTATACATAAACTCAGTTGCAGGCAAAAGATAATCTTCAATCAATTGCTTGGTAGAAATGTTTGCATCTAAGAAAACCGGATTGCGAACATAAGGAATATCGATGCCTACTCTACTAGAAAACTTTGTAATATTACTACGCTCTCGATAATCTTTACCATATGCATATGGCAAACTTTTACGAGTGTCGATATTACATTCTTCAAACCATGAATACAAACCACTTGAATTGTATTTTTGTTTTAGTTCAAGTATCCATTTTAAGAAGTCAATAAATGTAGGCAAACTTAAAATGTTAAATGCACTCATAAATGCAACACGTGTGTTAATAGTATTATCTAAGAAGTATATAATATTTTCTTGGAAGACATCCCAATCCATTCCGAAGCGACTGTACTCAGCTTGATAGCCTGAACTTTCTGCACTAGTAAACAGTGTAAACTTTTTGATACAGTTGTTATTCATCATTTTGTTTACCTTTTCTGTAAACTCGACCCAAAGATTTTTTGGCGGATTACCATTGGAGTTGATAGAAAATTCAAGATTAGGCTGCGGATTTTCTAGTAGATAATCCATTACTCGCATTGTGTGTTTACTCAGTAACGGTTCTCCTCCAGTGATACGGAATGTATGCATATGCTTTACAGCATCAGGAAACCACTTCCAAAATGCTTCAATGTAAGGATTAGTTTCACGTTCTAGAATTTGTTTATCTATATATGCATTAAAGTTAGTCTCATCGTGAAATTCATATCTGCCATGCTGGTTAATTTCTTCTACCCATTTACTACTAAATGTAGGACCGCAATAACTGCATTTAAAATTACATACATTACCGAAACTAATTTCAACATATCTAGGATAGAAATCTTCATCACCTGTACTTTCAACAATTTTATCGTGGTCATAGATACTGTATTGGTCCAGACTCTTGTATACACGGTCACTGTATTCTTTTGTGTTGTCTTCGATTCTCCAACAAAAGTCACACTCAGACGGACGCTTACCGTTGAGCATTTCTTTACGTTTTTCTTTTTTGAACTGTGTGTTATGCAGTGCACCTGGATTTTTTTCAATTTCCTCTAATGGAATTTTATGTGCGCCCGGGTGGTGACAACTATGTGTTAACCCTACACCTAAGTGCATTGTAACTTGCGTCCATTTTGCAAGACAAAAACCAGGACCTTTTTCATTGAGTAAATCATACATATGTTTACGATTTACATTATTATTGATATATCTACCGTCTTGAAACTTTTCAAAAGGTACGTCATTTAGTTTTTTCATTAATCTCTTCTTTCTATATCATCTTCTGTCAGATTGTTACCCATCCAAACTTCAATTACTTTAGCTGTGGTGTTACTTACATTATGTGCTTTGTGCCATGTTAGTACTGGAATGTCAATACTATCTCCCGGACCATAGGTTTTGCTTTGTTTGTCACCATTTGCAAATTCCAAGTCCATTCGGATTTTACCTTCAATCACATGCCAATGTTCACTGCGAACAAAATGACGCTGATCACTAAGTGGAGTATCTGTACCAAAAGCAAGCTCTTTTACTTGCCAGCCTGGGCCTTTGTGTAATACTGTATAACTGCCCCATGCACGATGTGTAGTAGGCTGACTCCATTCTTTAAGAATCCAACTGCTGCTATTCTTTTTATCAGTGCCACCTACACCAAATACAAATTCAACATCATCGTATATCATTTCTGGAATGTTATCCTTTGTACGGTCCCCGCCGTTTGCAAAGATAATGTGTGCTTCTGGGTGCAGTTTTTTTACTGCTTTAATTGCACTGATAGCAGTATTATCATCGTCGATAAATTCAATAACTTCGTCTACCATTTCTAGATTGAATACAATATTTGCTCTTTCTTCACGGGGCATAAATGCACGACCTTTTTTACGTTCGAGCCATGCATCTGAGTTTACACCGACAATTAGTTTATCTCCTAATTGTTTTGCTGCTTTAAAATATTCGATGTGCCCCGAATGTAAAGGATCAAATCCTCCTGTAACAAGTACTGTTTTCTTCATTTAACTTTCAATCGAATCTTTAACCTGATCTTCTCGAATTTGAGGGCCTAGTCTACTAGGATTGCGATATACTGTTTTCCAAAAACGTGACCCTTCTACTCCGACATCAGCTATTTCTAAATCTAGTTTACCACGCAGTTCACTGCCTAGTTCTAGTGTACGAGCTTTAAGTTTTTCTGGACACCAACTAACGCCTGTACGTGGACATAATTCAACTCCGTCTGCAAATTCAGGTAATAATTCTGTGTTAAAATAATTACTTAACCAATCAAAGTCACGGACATTTCTCCAATCCCAATCGTGTCGTGTAATATTTGTCATATATGCACCAAGACGTGCACCGTAAATAGCCCATAGTCCGTTTGTTGTATCTTCCCCGATTGTCATCCATACCATTAAACGTCTGTAGTTTTCTCTAAAAATTTGTTTAAGTTTCTCAGGAGGAACAACATCGCCGTTTTCTAACCCCATTTTAACACCTTCACGGAAACCAGCACGCCATGCTTGTAGAGGACTACCATTATTATGTACCCAACTATACCAATTGTTCATTTGTACATAATGAATATTCCAGCAAAAATCTACTTGTGCACGTTTATCGCTTTCAGGTGCCGCTTCATGTGTACGCATTCGATTCACAACATCTACGGGCCACATTTTAATCCCGCCGTTGCCGTATACCAATCCGTTTACTACATTTTTTGCTGCAAAACTAATAACGTGGTTTGCGCCCACTTTATCCATATCTAACTCAATATTAAAAAAATCGTCGTTAACAATATTATCAGCATCTACTGTAATGAAACGTTCGGTTTCACTCAGTGCTGCGGCAGCTTTGTGTGCTGCATCGCTTCCCCAAACACCATGACTACGTTTGGCCCAGGGACACTTTTCTAGTAGATCTGCATAGTTTTCATCTGCATTAGGTTC
>Ga0255782_10003416_pt1 | contig 12073 bp, 14 predicted proteins | sample 101ome_26_FD_179980 | JGI IMG/M metagenome (GOLD analysis project Ga0255782, IMG submission 179980) | Coastal salt marsh microbial communities from the Groves Creek Marsh, Skidaway Island, Georgia - 101408AT metaG (version 2) | ecosystem: Environmental > Aquatic > Marine > Intertidal zone >...
ATCCCGGAAATTCAAAAATTTCATGGTGAGCCAATTAACTAACGAATGATTAATCTCATTAACAAACAACCAAAAATTCTTGTTATCGGTGATCTCATGATAGATCATTACTTATGGGGCAAATGTGAAAGAATATCTCCCGAGGCGCCTATTCCCATTGTAAATATTGATAATGAAAATACAGTTCTCGGAGGTGCTGGTAATGTTGTTAATAACCTTGCCACTTTAGGGGCTCATACTGATATCTTAAGTGTAATTGGGGATTGCGAAATTGCTAATGAGCTTGGAACTCTTCTTACTAAGATTAATGTATCAACCAAACACCTGATAGAAGAGAAAGGCCGTTTTAGTAGCAAAAAGAGTCGAATTATTGCCTCACATCAACAGGTCATCCGCTATGATAGAGAAAGTGATTACGATATCAGCGAAAAATCTCAGCAAACTCTATTTAATCAATACAAAAAGATTCTCAAACAATATGACATTGTTTTGCTCTCGGACTATGGTAAAGGTGTTTTGACAGATTCATTGACAAGAGACTTAATTCAAGAGGCAAATAATCTTGGAATTAAGGTACTCGTTGACCCCAAGGGGGTTAATTATTCTAAGTACTCTGGCGCTTACCTACTTACGCCTAATAAGAAAGAGGCTTCATTGGCCACCAATATTGATATTATTAATGATTCCGATCTTTTAGAAGCAATCACCCAATTAAAAGAAAACTGCTCTTTGGATGTATCGCTCATCACCCTCAGTGAGGATGGTATTGCTATCTATGATAATGATCTAAGGGTTCATCAAACTATGGCAAGAGAGGTTTATGATGTAACTGGTGCAGGTGATACCGTTCTTGCTACCTTGGGATTTGCACTCTCAAGCAACTATGATATTGATCAGTCTGTTGAATTTGCTAATCTAGCAGCAGGTGTAGTAGTAGGGAAAATTGGAAGTGCAACTGCTAGCATTGATGAGATTAATGACTACAAATCAAGTCTTCATCAATCTTCCAGCGAGGAACATATAAAAACTCAAAAAGAGATTGAAATTTTAATTTCAAAATTTAAAGAAAAGGGCAAAAAAATAGTCTTCACTAATGGTTGTTTTGATATATTGCATGCTGGACATGTTAGATATTTGGAGACAGCTAAGAGCTTTGGTGATATTCTAATAGTGGGTGTTAATTCAGATGAATCGGTCAGGACTTTAAAAGGTGAAACTAGACCCATAAACAATGAACAAGATCGAGCGCTCCTAATAGCCAGCCTAGAAGCTGTAGACTATGTTGTCATCTTTAATGAAGATACACCTTATGAGTTGATCAATACTATTATGCCTCATATCTTGGTTAAAGGAGGAGATTATGAAGGTCAAAAAGTGGTTGGCCAGGATTTGGTTAGTGAACTAAAACTAGTAAATTTCATTGAGGGTAAAAGTACAACTCGCACCATTGAAAAAATTCAAAGTTTATGAAAGATACCATTCAACAAGAAATTAATGCTCACATAATTGTTGCAGAACAAATGCATAGTCTTACTGATGATATTGTCAAGATATCCTCTTTCTGCATTGACTCAATTAGATCTGGTGGAAAGATTCTCATTTTTGGGAATGGAGGTTCCGCTGCTGATGCGCAACATATTGCTGCTGAATTAGTTGGTCGATATAAGTCTGAAAGAAAAGGCTTGCCCGCAGTTGCCTTAACTACAGATACATCTGCACTTACCTCTATAGGTAATGATTTTGGTTATGATCAGATTTTCCAAAGACAAATTGAGGCCCTTGCCAAACCAGATGATGTAGTAATTGGAATTAGCACCTCTGGTAATAGCTTAAATGTGACTTCCGCCCTTAAGCTGTCAAAAAAGATAGGTTGCAAAACCATTGGCCTGAGCGGTAGTGATGGAGGCGATATGAACAAAATTTGTGATTTTAACATTGTAGTGCCAGCAAGCGATACTCCCCGTATTCAGGAGATGCATATTTTAATTGGTCATACCTTGTGCCATCTTATTGAGCAAAACCTGGCCTAGAGTTCTCTCACCGCTTTCAACACATCTTTTGGAGAAATTAAATTCATGCAATTATGATGTCCTAGAGGGCATGTACGTTTCATACAGGGCTGACATTCAAGATTTTTTTTCAAAATGTAATGCTGCGCATTCATCCATTGAGAAGTTTCTTTATCTCTAGTGGGGCCAAAAATTGCTACGGTTGGAATTTGAAATGCTGCCGCTATATGCATAGGACCACTGTCCCCCGTTATAAAAAAACTTAGATTTGAAATTGAATGAATCAATTCATCTATATCTGTCTTGCCAGCCAAATTTTGGTAATTAAAGACCCTTAATTGTTTCAATGTATCTTCAATTTTTATGGCAATATCTAACTCGTTAGGTCCTCCAAATATCAAAATATCATATTCTTTAGCCAACTCCTTAGCTACTTCACCGAAACCCTTAGGGCTCCATCTTTTTGCACTACCATAAGATGCACCAGGATTGATACCAACTAAAGGTCTTGAAGATGTCATTTCTTGAAAGTCTGGCCTCTTGTATATTCGCAAATTACCTGGTTTACAGTCTATGGATAAGCTTTCATTTACAAAATTATTGTATCTCTCTACCTGGTGCCCAGAGTCATATTTGTTCTTGCTATATTGGTACTTGTTATGAGAGTATGAGAAAAATTTTAATAACTGACTTCTAAATGAACTTCTAAATGAAAAATAAGCATCAAATGTTTCTCCAGATTCTCTAATTTTTGTTATATCAAGAATATTTTTTTTTAGTATTAATATGGCTTTGGTGTTTGGATGGTGTCTCATGGCTTGAGTTGATACCTTTGACCCTATGAATGTAATTTGCACATCCTTATAAAAATTGACTATATTTTCAATTGCGGGTGTTGCCATGACACAGTCCCCTAACCAAGTTGGCAATTCTATTAGTATCTTTTTGTCTGACATAAAGCAAAAAATCTAAATAGGTTGACTGGAATATTTAAAATACTTCTCTAAAATTTTTATCTGAAGCCAATCTTCTACATCCTGATTGTCAAATTGCCTCATATAATTATTTGCATTTTTGATAATCTCTTCGGCCTCATCAGTATGTTTAATGAAATATTCTATAAGCTCCTCAAGATCTGAGTAATCATCTTTTACCTGGACATAATGGAACCCTGGTATTAATTTTCCCTCCATAAGCCAGGATTCAATTTTAGGTTTTGTCATAAACAACAAAGAGTTTGAATTCATAATCCATTTGGTATTGGTTGCAACATCATTGCCTTCTATGGACAAAATAAACTTATGTTTTAGCTGATTTGGGATGGGCGAATATGGAACCGTCCAGTCCTTGTTGATAGGATTTTTGGTTTTATTAGTGTCTCCAACATTAATAAATTCAGACTTATTAAAAAAAGATTTCATAAAACTAATTCTATGGGGCTGTTGACATACTGCCCCCTCCAAATTAGAGTATTTTCTTTCTCTTGAAAAGAAAATGGATCATCAAATTTTTTAAAGTGCCTAATTGCATCGAACTTCATTAATACCGAGCAAGAGTTTTCATGATTAAGTGGTCTTGTTTTTGTTAAACTGGGTATTTCAGGTGACTTTATAATATCGCCAAAAAGATAGGCAATTATGTTATCTTGATTAAAAAATCTAGAATATTTGAAAAGATCAAGAGAGTAGACGCCATCACTAAAACCAATATTAGCTATTTCTGATAGTCTCCAATCTTGAAAAGAATAGTTTCTTGCAAAGTCGTTGTGTAAAGAAAATTTTTGGTCTCCTTGATAGTAATAATCTAATCTTTCTGAGAAAGAAATATTGTCATTTTTGATATTATCTATTGCCTTTTCAATTTTTTGTAGTTGTGACTTAACAAAAAATTTTGGATAGAGTCGTCTTAAATGCCCTGATAAATAATAAGTAAACTTGTTATATCTAGTTTGAAATTTAATAGACATAAATTAATTATTGTAACTTTGTTATTTTAATGATTTATAAATTTTCATATGTTCAAGTGCTAAATTTTTCCAGGAGGATCCTACTATAGCAACTCTATCCGCTCTATTAATTTGCTCAGAGCAAGTTGCAATCCAACTCTGGATGCTATCACTTAAACTCAAGACTTTACCTGATTTATCAGTAACTTGACTAGCAATACCGCATTTGTTTGAAATTACAACAGGAACTCCATAAGTCGTGGCTTCAGAAATGACCATTCCGTATGGCTCTGACGTAGCTGGGTGAATAAGAAGTCTAGCTTTGGGGAGATATTTCCCTGGATCATCCCAGCCTAAAAGTTTATATCCATTTTTCCAATTTTTGAATAAGTGTATTACATCTTGAGCCTCTGGACCTAACACCCATAATTCAATACTATCATCTAGTGATTTCATCTTTTCAACTATTTCGACTACAAATTTAAGACCTTTACGCTTCCATTCTTTGCCAATAAATAAAATAATGTTTTGCCTATCTTCTAGTTTTTTGGTAAGAGTAGTGGAGCCCTGTATGCCTGGGTAAGCAGGCGCATGAAGTCGATCTTTAATACATGGATAAAAGTAATTTAAATCTTTGCTTATCAACCTAGAGTTAGGCAAAACAACCTTGACTTGATCAGAGCACAACTCTCTTTTTTCAAGATAAAGCCAAACCTTCACTCTTAGTGAAATTCTCTTCCAAAAAGGTTTGTGTCTGATATGTGCAAAAGGCGGTCCATGGAAAGTAGTGACTTGGTGAAGTGAGGTTCTTTCATGTGAATGAATAATCGTGTTTCTCAAAGAACTACATCTCAACCATTTAGTCACATTATGAGAAAACCTTAACATGGCTATCCATCTTGGTCTTTCACTTACACGCTTCAAATAATTAATCTTAATTAGATTATGATTTAAAGTATCAGTAACTTCCTCACATAAAATATGAACTAACACTCCCTGATCTGCAAGCGCATGACTTAACTCCCAAACATAACGCTCCATGCCTCCTGCCGTACCGAATCTTCGAACTACTTGGACAACCTCAAGCATTATTATATAGGTGCTTATCTATTCCATTATCGCACCAAGTTGAGTGTTTTTCGATTGTTTTATTCAATAATGCAAAATTGTTTCCTGTGGATGGACCCTGCTTGTGGTATATGTGAAACTGCAAAGCAGAAAATTTTAGATCTCTTCTTAAAACTCCTGAGAAATATAACCTCTGAACAAACTCACTATCTTCTTGACCATAAGAAGCAAAGTCTTCATTAAATCCATTCACTTGAATTAAATCTTTTTTATACATTGAGAAATTACAAGCCCTAATTCTTTTAATATTTTGATTGGGTAGGAATTGAAAAATTTTTGTTAAGAATGGAAGTCGAATAGAATTCAACCGATTCTTTATATGGATAGCAAAAAAAGAAGGTTTTCTGAAATCTTTATTTTGTATTACTCTTTCACTATATTTTTTCTTCAAAAATACCCTACTTCCCTGAAGATAACAATTCTCCCTAGCATTTTTTTTGTGATCTTTAATAAAGTCTTCATGAAGTATCAAGTCTCCATCAATGCAAATTATGTATTCATAAGAAGATTGGGCAATTGCCTTATTTCTAGATCTTGAAACCCTAAACCCCTTATCTTTTTGCCAAGAATGAATTATTGGAGTATTGAATTCATTCGAATATCTTGTAATTAAATTCGTTGTTTTTTCATCGCTACCATCATCAGCAATGATAATTTCATCTGGAAGAACTGATTGTCTTAATACCGAAATTAAAACTAAATCGAGGGCCTCAGGCCAATTATATGTGGTAATAATTAACGAAGTCTTCATTAAATTAATAGTCTAAGAAATTCTTATAGCTTAATTAGATTTTAATAAAACATATACAGCAAATATTGCTATTTATTGATTTCGTCTTTTTATACTTCAATCTAAGTATTGTCTAAAAATTCTATTTTATGCATATTTAGGTTTATACATATAAAATATAATCAAAGTATGCGAAATAAAATAATGTTTTTTTAAATTATGAATATATCAGTCTATATCATAGCCTTCAACGAGTCTGAAAAAATCAGAGATTGTATCAATAGCGTTTTATGGGCTGATGAAATTATTGTTGCTGATTCTAATAGTACAGATGGAACAACTGAGATAGCTGAAAGTCTTGGCGCTAAGGTAGTTCATATTGATTTTGATGGTTATGGAAAATTAAGAAATGAGGCCATTTCTCATTGCCAAGGTGAATGGATTTTTAGTTTAGATTCAGACGAAAGATGCACTCCCGAAGTCAGGGATGAAATCATTGAGATTGTTAATAATGCTGAATTTGACATATATAGAGTACCGAGAAGAAATTTCTTCATGGGGAAATGGATTAAATATTCTGGATGGTACCCTAACTTCAGGCAACCTCAACTATTTCGAAATGGCTTGATGTCATATGATTTAAAACCTGTACATGAAGGTTTTATCAAACAAAGTCAAAAAGAAATTGGAGTTCTAAAAAATTCAATCTGGCAATTTCCTTTTAAAAATATAGAAGAAGTTATTCATAAAGCAAATAGATATTCATCACTTGGAGTAGCTAAACTTGAGGATAGAGGAAAGCGAGGTAGTATATTTTTGGCCTTTATTCATGGCATATGGTCTTTTCTTAAACACTATATCTTTAAATTAGGCTTTCTTGATGGAGGGGCTGGTTTTGTTATTGCATTTGGAAACTTTGAAGGTACTTTTTATCGCTATTTAAAATTGACCGAATCTCAATCAAATTGGGAACCACCAAAATTTAAACCAATTGAGAAATTATAAATTTATCCTTTCATATGCCGTGTAGATTTTCAATTATCATTATTCACAGAAATGGTTTGGATCGGCTTAGATCGACTCTTGATAGTGTTGTGAATGCTTCTGATTCGCATGATGAAATTTTAATTGTTGATAATGCCAGTACAGATAATTCTATTTCACAGATATCGAAGATTTATCCAAAAATTCAAATTATCAGGAATAAATTTAATTTAGGCTACGGACATGCTGCTAATCAAGGCATCAACTCTGGAAAAGGAAAATATTATTTGATATGTAACAATGATATTGTTTTACCTTTGAATATTTTTAAAGATTTAGAAGAGCTATTCATAAAAGAACCTAAGGCCGGAATTATCAGCGGTCAGCAGACTAATCTTGACGGTATTGAAATTAGAACAACTGCAATGCTGCCTACTTATCTTATTGAGTTCGATGGAATTGGTAAAGATCGCTCTAAAGATCCGATAAATATATCTGAGGTTGGTATTTTAAGAGGTGCATGTCTTGCGTCAAGAAGGCAAATGGTAGAAGAAATAGGTGGCTTTGATGAAGACTTCTTCTTTTATTTTGAGGACACTGAATGGTGTATCAGGGCACATAAAAATGGTTGGAAAGTTTTCTTAAATCCAAATATTAAAATACCACATATAGGTGGATCATCTTCTAGTGAGCTCTTCAAGGAATCAAGAATAGAGTTCTACAGATCTAGGATTATATTTTGGAAAAAAGTTTTTCCTAAATACATTGTTTTTTTACTCCATATATGGAACATACCTAAATTAGGTTTGGATTTAGTTTTTTACTTATTTATTACTTTAATTAGTTTTGGTCAAAGTTCTAGAATTAAGAAAAAAATGATAGACAGAGCCATGGTTCTGCTGTGGTTATCATTAGGCAAGCCAAAAAGTTGGGGACTTCCAAAACAATAGACAAATGGAGGATCTTTTGTCCAATTCATTCTAATTAGGAGGTATTTTTTGACCATTAAAGTCGTCTTTCTGGATAGAGATGGAGTCATTAATGAAGAAGTAGGTTACCTTCATAAAATCAAAGATTTTCAATTCATCCATGGCGCCATAATTTCTTGTAGACATTTTTTATCATTGGGTTATAAATTAATTGTAATAACAAATCAATCTGGAATTGCAAGAGGCATGTATAAGGAAGGCGATTTCCAGATAATCAATCATTGGATGTTAGATAAGTTACAACAAGAAGGAGTGGATATTCTTGATGTGTTTTTCTGTCCTCATGGGCCAGATGATGACTGCGAGTGTAGAAAACCAAAACCAGGATTATTTATAAACGCTAAAGAAAAATATGGTGTAGATATGAAAAAATCATGGATGATTGGTGACAAAGAAACTGATATAGAAGCAGCAAAAAATGCTGGTATCCACCAAACAATCTTAGTAAGAAGTGGCCATAGAATTGACGAAAAAAATTCTAACTCAAAATATTTTATCGACTCAATTGATGATGCAAGAGAAGTAATTAATAGCTAAAAGAAAGAATATATCTTATTCTTTCAGCTCATCAAGCTTATAAATTATCTTTTCTACAAGATTTTCAGTTGAAATTACTAAACTTGGAATTTTCAGATTATCATTTTTCCAGTCTTCTATGATTTCTAAAATTATCCTGGAGCTATATTTTGGGTCTGAAACCTCATAACAATTACTTCTCTTTAGGAGATGTTTGAATTGTGGATTTAGAAAGTTGTAAGCGAGTACGGGTCTCTTAGCATATAAATATTCAAAAAATTTTGAGGGAATATATTCCTTGCAGTTGTCATCCTCACCATGCATAACTAAAAGCACATCGCTTTTCGCCATATAGTTCATTATCCTAAGTCTGCCTGATTCATCGTCATTTGCTTCGATCCTTCCATGATTCATGAAAATAGACTCTAATCCATATTTTCTAATTGCCTCCCTTGACTCATCGTCAAGTTGACCTCCATATATGTTGACCTCAATTTGATCTTTATTGATATTATTAGACTCAATCAATCGATTAATACCAGTCAAAAAAGGATATAAAGATCTTCCAACATTTAGCGATCCAAAATGAGAAAAACATATCTTAGATCTTTTCAAGTATCTAACATTAAATTTCGGAGGATTGGCGCCTGCGAGAGCATTAAAGCCTTTTTCAGAAATTTCTTTGTTTCTTCTTCTTGCAATATTCTCAGCTTCTTCAGTAAACCACCAAACAATGGTAGAGTGTTTGGATATTTTTCTTTCAAGCCATAGCAGAATGCGTATTTCAATTCTTTTACTACCCAACTCATAAACACTAACCATCGGATCATGCAATTCGACAATCCATGGAACCTTAGTTATCTTCCAAATCCAAAAGCCTGCAAGATGTCCAGACCATGCACCTCCAGTTGAATACACAAGATCTATTGAGCCTTTCTTAGCTCTGTAAATTCCTATTAACGCACTTGGTAGTGCCCAAGAAGCCTGAGATGGGAGTCGAAATAATACCTTCTCAATTAATAGAAAGGGTATTAAGATCACATTAATAAAAAAAAGTGTTAGTTTATATATTACCCCTTTGCCAATTTGTCGCTTTAATAAGAATCTTAGATCAAAGATTAATCCTGATGGCCCCCAAGGTATTACTTGCCTATGCGGAATATTTTTATCTTTTTCCCCGGAAATAGTACTTAATACTTGAGGTCTTACACCCTTCTTAACAAGATAAGGAATTTTGTCTGTGATAGTTTGGGATGCTGCTCGACCATCCATATTGAATGCATGGCTTAAAATTAACCAATTTTTTCTTTTCATTTAACTACTCAATTACCCTAGGGGGCGGAATTAACAAAATTTATTATGAATCTAATTTTAAGATAAACTTTCAATTTAGATAAAATCTTTACATATGATTATTGTTTCACTTTCAACCATACCAAGTAGATATAATGATTTAAATCTAACTCTAGATAGCCTTCTAAATCAAACATTAAAACCAGACAAAATTGAAGTTTACATCCCAACTAGTTATAACAGATTCCCGGATTGGGATAAAGAACCGCCCTCCTTGCCTAAAGGAGTTGATCTTGTAAGATGTAATATAGATTATGGCCCAGCTACAAAGGTTCTTCCTGCAATAGAAAAATATAAATCTGAAAATCCAATAATTATTTATTGTGATGATGACAGGGAGTATCATCCAAAATGGGTTGAATCATTTGTAAAGGCCCATAAAAAAAGACCAGGCTATGCGATAGCAAACCATGGATGGGTTATCACAAAGAAACCCATTAGAAAAAGACTTATTAAAGTGAAGACTGCTTTTGATTTGATTTATCGTATTAAGCGCTTATACCAAACATTTCATAATCTTCTTTCTGACCAAAAAAAACCCAAACCTGAAAGATCATGGAGATTTTTAAAAGGAGGCTTAATTGATGTAATGGAAGGTTATGGTGGATGTTTAATTAAACCTTCAATGTTTGACAGTTCAGTTTTTGAAATGCCAAAATTAGCTTTGCTCCATGATGATATTTGGTTATCCGGTAAACTTGCTCAAAAAGGTGTTGAAATCTGGTTAAATCCAAAAGGGAGGGTGATTATGATTCAAGAACATAAGGTAAATGACCCTCTAGCTGAGGCTATTTTTGATAACTTAGATCGGGATGATCTTGTTAAAAAATTGGTCAATTATATGTCTGAATCTTTTGATATATGGAAAAAAAATTAGGCCAGTAAACGTTTAATTTTCTTTACAATTAGTGATGAGGTTGATTTCTTTTCTGAATCTGGCAAGGTTTCATACTCCCAGTTAGATTGATAAATTACTCCGAGGTAATTCAACGACAATTTCTCTTCATTTTCACCAAATTTTTTTAGAATTTTATAGTCCCAATAGTAATGATAAACTCTCATTAACGGCTCAATAGGGTACAGCTCAATTGATCTATTTTTAAGTAGAGACTCTCCATACCATTTTATTTCATTTGGAATTTTTATTATAGCATCCCATAGTGTCAGACCATTAGGGCAAAGATCATATTGATATAAATCATCCCATGGCGCCTTATGCCATATAACTGGCGCAGGACCAAAATCATAATCCACGCCTTTTCTTTCCATATAATCTTTAACTTTTCTCATATCGGTCAAAGTGTTGATGTAAACTTTTTCTTTGCCTTTGTTTAGTGCAAGTTGAATAAACTCTTTGTGTTGGTGGATCACAGTATAAGGAGTTCCATTTTCACTCAAAAAATCTTTTTTTGAGAAATCTCTTATAAATTTACAATCTGAATCCAAACAAAGATATGATTCGCATAATTCAAGCCTCCAGAATTCAGCTTTTATAATTTGCTGTGATAAACTTCCATTCATGGTTTCATATCTTTTTTTACTTCCTCCAGGACTTACATCAACAATATCTTCGTCTTTAATCCAATTTATTTCAGAACTTCTAAAAATGTTTTTCTTAAAAAAATCTAGATCTTTACTTGGGACTGATACAAAAAAAGGAATCAGATTCTTATTGTGTTTGATGATACTTTTCCAGAGCCTGCTGAGTCTGACGATATCAATATTATAAGATTTACAGAAAAGTACAATATCATTCATAATTTTCTACTTTATATACTCCTGGCCTAACCGATAGTTGCAGAACTGTAAGTTAATGATTTTAAATACATTAATTTTTAGTTCCTAACTAGTTTCTAACCCAAATTTAGCTTCTATCTAAATTAGATATTTTCTTATTAATTTCTGATAGATTTTGTCTTATAGAAACAAAGGTGGTTATTACGCCCATCACAATAATGTAGATAATAAATATGACTACTCCTATAAGAACTATATCTCCACCTTTTGCATATTCATTAGCAAATCCTTTAAAGAACCATAAGAACATAAACACTAAAAAAATTAAGTGCGAAATATTTAATAAAAACCCAAAAAGTTTGGCAAATAGATGATTCATATGTTACATATTTTTAGTTAAAAATCAATAATTTAAGTCACTCCCTCTCATTAGTAACAGTTTTGCAGCCCCTTACATAGCAAAGGTTTACAAGGGGGCAAATCCGAGTTTACAAATAGTTTACAAGTTATTCTGCTCATCTTTATCTGTTTTATTTCTTTATTATCAGTTTAATATCATACTTACCATTAGCGACGGATGTAAACCGTACAATCCAAATCTCGACGCCAAATTGCCGCTTATCGAAGTTTATAGTTAACAGTTTTGCGCGTTTTCTCCATGTTTAAGTTTTTCAGTTATTCC
>Ga0255782_10003427_pt1 | contig 12044 bp, 14 predicted proteins | sample 101ome_26_FD_179980 | JGI IMG/M metagenome (GOLD analysis project Ga0255782, IMG submission 179980) | Coastal salt marsh microbial communities from the Groves Creek Marsh, Skidaway Island, Georgia - 101408AT metaG (version 2) | ecosystem: Environmental > Aquatic > Marine > Intertidal zone >...
AGAAGCAGTGAAACTTGGTGATGATGATTGGGCACAAGTTTGTGCTGGTACTTCGTTCAAGTTAGAATGGAATTGGTTACAACACGAAGAATCTTATTGTGCTGGTTCTATTTGTGGTGATAAAGATTATATCATTCCTTTATTTCATAATATATTTAGATGGGGAATAACTGGTGAAAATCCTACTCAAGCAGCAGACCAACCTGCGTACAATATCTTAATCAAACAACAACAATGGAAAGATAAAGTACAATTTGTAAAACAAGAAGAAGGTCTTGCAGTACAAATGGGAACTACATTTATTAAAAAAGATTTCTTTGGTGATAAATTAATGGAGCCAACTCCTTTGGTAGAAGAAGATGGTACTGTTACAAATCAAAAAGGAGAACCATTCACAATTGTTCATCAGTACGATAGAAACCCGCAATTAAAAGAAGTTATACATAACAAGTATAAAAAAAGAATGTTTGGTGAAACTCCAAAATCTGATAGTCCTGAAGGATTTACATATAAAAAATGGTTAGAAATCAGAAAACAAGGTAAGTACGATACTCAGTATAACGAAATGTTAAAAGGAAAACGAGTTGTAATCGTAGGACCGGCACCATCTTTGGAAGGAAGTGGTAAAGGAAAAGAAATTGATGATTATGATATTGTAGTAAGAATCAATAAAGGATTCCCTGTTGAAGAAGGAATGGAGTCTGATATAGGTTCACGAACTGATATTCATTATCATTGTTTATGTACAACTATGGAATGTGGTGGACCAGTTTTCTACAAAGAGATGAAAGACCAAAATGTATTTGTATCGGCACCATATCCAAAATATGTAAGACCATTTTATGAAGATGTAAAAAGATTTGAAAATGATAATAAAAAATGGGATTTACCATTTCATATTATAGATACAGATTACTATAACAATATTGGAACTTGGGTAGGAACAAGACCAAATTCAGGTACACTTACAATTATAGATTTATTAGCGTACGATGTAAAAGAATTACACATCACAGGTTTCACTTGGTTTAGAGGTGGTTGGAGAAAATCATATAAAGATATGAAAGAAATCTTTGGTGAAGAAGAAGGTGCAAGAAAAGAGAAAATGTGGTTAGAGGGAGAATTTAATGGAAATCATAAACAAAAACCACAAGAAGATTTAGTTAGAGAAATTTATCTCAATGATGATAGAGTTACTATCGATGATACGATGAAACAAATTTTAGAAGTAGAATGATTATATACATTCCCATAAAAGAAAATTCACAAAGAGTTCCTCAAAAAAACTTTAGAGAGTTCAATGGTAAACCTTTATGGGAACATACTATTGATAAACTAAAAGATTATAGAGTAGTAGTTGACACTGATTCAGAATCTATCATTGAATCTTGTAAATCTAAAGAATGGGTTACTACTTATTTAAGACCAAAAAAATTACGAGGTGATAAAGTTTCAGTTGTAGATTTAATCAAAAACTACTTTGATAAAAATCCAACTAAAGAAATCATAGTCCAACTTCATGTAACATCACCTTTCTTCGATGTAAAGCATTTAGAAGAAGTTCAAAGACAAATTAGATTATATGATTATGATTCAGTATTTTCAGTAGATGTGATTCAAAATAGATTTTGGAGAGATGAAGAATATGGGTTAGTACCAGTAAATCATAATCCAATGAAATTAGAACAAACCCAAGACTTACCAAAATATTATATGGAAAATTCATACTTATATGGGTTCAAACAATCCGTTTTAAAATTTGGTAATCGTATTGGAAAAAATCCAACTACAATACAAGTGGGATTTCCTAAAAACTTAGATATAGATACAGAAGATGATTGGAATTTAATAAAAACATTAGAACATTATGAGCGGTAAAGTGCCTTTATTTAACTTTTTAGATTCAAAAAAAGAAGAATCATTAGAAATTTTAGAAATTGGAGTTGCACAATGTGGAACAGGTATTCAAATTCTAGAAGAATATCCTAATTTCAATTACACAGGCGTTGATAAGTGGGAATTTGATAAAACACTTCAACATGAAGGCAATAAAATACGAAATTGGAATTCACAAGAAAAATGGGATGGTATTTATCAAACAGTTTTAGATAATACTAAAAAATTTGGTGATAGGTGCAGTATCATAAGAGAATGTTCTCATGAATTTTTACCTACTTATAATAAAAAATTTGATTTTATTCACATAGATGGTGACCATTCTACCGAAGGAGTTTATCAAGATTTACTTCTTTGTAAAGGTCTACTTAAACCCAATGGAATCATGTGGATGGATGATATTGAACTTTCTTCGGTAAAACAAGGAGTTAATCAGTTTTTAGAAGAATATACAAATTATAAATTAAAAGATAAATTTAAAGTATATATTACAGATGAATAATATAGAACATTTAAAGGGTAAAGGTAAAGGTAAACGAATATTTTTAGTAGGTAATGGCCCTTCTTTAAACGATATGAATCTCGATTTGTTAGTTGCAGAAGATACTTTGGCCATGAATCGTATTGATTTAATTTATCCAAAAACTAAATGGAGACCTACTTATTATATTTTTTGTTCTTCTAACTGTCATCATCCAAAATGGGGAACGGGTTGGTCAAAATCCGTAGTTAATGCTGCAAAATATGAAGATACAATTCCTTTAATTTGGCGTAGATATAAATCACTTATTGAAGATAATGCAAAAGAAAAACTACATTCCTCGACTATTTTTTTAGATTCATTTACAGAAAATAAAATTGGTAATGCTTCTCAATTTTCAACTGATGCAGAAAAAAGATTAGATAAAAGTGGTACAACAATGAATGTTGCATTACAACTTGCATATTATATGGATTATGATAAAGTTTATTTAATAGGTTGTGATTCTAATTGGAAAACAGCAACTAATACAATTGATAGTGAATCAGGCGATATTAACCACTTTGACCCAGACTATCATGCACAAATTGCAGATGGTTCTAGAGAATTTTGGAGAATGAATACAACTCATTTAACTGCTGCAGAATATTACAAAAAAGCAGATAAGCAGATTTATAATGCAGGATTAAATTCTGCAATCGATGCATACGAAAAAATTAATTTCGAAAGTTTGTTTAATTAAATAAATTTTCGTATATTAGCAATATGAAACTGTTATGGCAACAAATACCCTCTACTGAAGTTACAAAAATATATTGTAATTCAAATTGTGATGGAATTGTTTTAGACACCGAACATGGAGTTTTTAACAATGAAACTCTATTTACTCTTATCCAATTGATAAATACAAGTGGTAAAAAATCATTTGTCAGAGTAACAGAACCAAACAAAACTTTCGTAAGAATGTTATTAGATAGTGGAGTGACTGGTTTGATATTCTCAACACTAGATGTTCTACAAATACCTGATATTAGAAATTGGTGTTTGTTTCCACCGTATGGAAAACGAGGACAAGGTTTGGTTTCAGAAAATGATTGGGGTAATAAACCATTACAAGAAAATAATGTTATTCTTGTTGCCCAAATAGAAAATCATCATAGTATCAATCAACTTGATTTTATCAAAGGTTCAGACCTATTTGATTATTATTTATTAGGACCTTACGATTTAACTGCAGATTTAGGTTGTGTTGGTGATTGGAATAATAAAAATTATATATTTAATATAACCAAGTTTAATGAACTAATACCAAAAGAAAAACGAGGTGTTCATTTAGTATCAAATATAGAAGAAGAATATAAACAAAAATTTAAAGATTACGGATTCGTTGCACTTGGAATGGATACCACTATTATTAAAACAGAAATAAATAAATTAGAACAATTATGGCAGGATTAAATTTCGAAAACATTGGTGATAAATTCTTAGAAGTTACTAATACAAAAGAGTGGTTAGAACTACAAGAAAAGTTCAATGATTGTGTTGATATCTTTATATTAGGACATGGTGGGAACTTAGGTGTTGCTGACCATGCTGCAGTTGATATTTCACGATTATCAAATGGAACAAAAAATGCACAAGCACCAGGTAGTGGTATTGTAGCAACATCTTTAATCAATGATTCATCTTTTGATGATTGGATGGTGCATTGGTTAAGACAAAGAACAGTATCAGCAACACAAGAACAATTAAACAAAACTTTGGTACTTGGTATTTCTTCAAGTGGTAAATCAGTAGATATTATCAAAGCATTAGAAGATGGACAATCAAGAGGAATGCAAGTAGCAATGATTACTTCTTATCCTATTCCTGCAAAAATAGAATCGTTGACTGAAGTTGTATTGGGTGCTGAGTATTATCACACTGCTGAAGTTCTTACTTTACTCTTAACTTATGAACTTACTCATGGTAGTGGAAAAGTTTGTCCTCCTATTTTCCAAAACTCACCAGAAGATTTAGAATTATTAAATAGACAAGGTGGAGCTGCGGCAACAAGAAAACATTCTTATCCTGATGAGTTAGTAAACATTGGTGTAGATTTCGATGGTGTTATTCATAAAAACTCAAAAGGTTATCACGATGGAACTGTTTATGATGAACCAGTTGAGGGTGCAAGAGAAGCTCTACAAAAACTGTCTGAAAAATATACTGTAATTGTATATTCTGCAAAAGCAAGAAAAGATAGAGGATTGGTAAATGGTAGAAGTGGAACACAATTGATTTGGGATTGGTTAAAAGAACACGATTTAAATCAGTATGTTTCTAAAGTAACCGCAGAAAAACCTCGTGCAGTTGCATATATTGATGATAAAGGAATCAAGTTTGATAATTGGAATAATGTACTTTCACAAATCGATTTAGATTGAGAATTGTAATATCAATATTTTGTTTACCTTACGAAATTGATGAATTAGAAAATACTCTCAATCAATTAAAGAAAGCATCTTATTATTTAAGTGGTAAGAATGAATGGGTAGTTGATGTAACTCTTTCTCTTTCTAATGATTTAATCAATTGGAATAAATCATCAATACCCAAATCTTACTTCGAAGATAAACTTTTAAAACTAAGTGCACAAACTGATTGGTGTGCTAAAAACTTCCAAACCTCAACAGAAATAAATGGTTGTGTTTCTCAAAGAAGATTCTCTTTAAATAAAAATACAGATGCTGATTATTTTATTTGGTTAGATACAGATATTGTATTCGAAGAAAGAACTCTTTCTTATCTCGAAAACACAATGGAAGCAATTAAAAATGTTACTCCATATTCAATAATCACACCAGAAATTGTAAAAGTATGGGATACAACTTGGGATTGTTTGGTGAATGAAAATTTCTTAGATAAACCACTTGATTATCAAAAAACAAATGACCCCTACAAAGATAGTGGTATTAAAGGCGATATAACAATAGAATCTGTCCAAAGTGGATTATCAAATCAACCTCGTTTTAAATTTGCAGGTGGTTGGATGACCTGTTTAAGTGGAGAACTTGTTCGTAAAATTGGTGTACCTGAATCATTTGGACATTATGGATATGAAGATACATTTATAATGTGGGCAAGTGAGAAATTAGTTCAAACCCAAAATGTAGATATTCAACAATTCAAACTTAAAAACCTCGTAGTTTGTGAGAATTACAAATACAGAAGTAACTATCACTATATAAACAATCTTTCAGTTTATGACCGAAGGGAAGACTTTAAAAAGATTGCAGAATCTCACTTTAGTGAAGAATTAGATAAGATTTAACATAAACCCCACCAAAAGTGGGGTTTTTTCTTTTACCTCACTTATATTTATATAAACAAATCCGTTATACAATTCGTTATATAAACCCGTTATATAAAATGTTATGGTAATCCAAATTAGGAGATTACTTGAAAAACTTTGTATTAAATTTGTTTTTAGGATTTGTTATATTCCTATCTACATACACTTCTTATTCGCAAGAACTTATTAAAGTTGGTGAAGTCAAAAACGAAATTCGTGTTGGACCTTTCGCTAACAATCCCCACATGGCTTATGGTGTAAAAAATATCCTCGAAGATTTACTCTTTGATTATGGATATGATTTATCACCTAATGCTGATATTCAAATCAATGTTAATTTAGTATTCTTTGATATTAAGAACATTGGTAAAAACATTGGTTTTTATCATAATAAAGTTTCTCAAACAGAGATTATAGCTCAAGGTGAGTTATACATTAAAGGTAAAAGAAAAGGAAAGACTACTGCTACTGGTACTAGTAAAGAAATTTCTACCTCTACACTCGTGGTTGCATCAGATGGAACATTTAATCAACAAACAGCGAGTAATGCCTTAAAGAAGGTACTCGTTCAAATAGTGGAGGACCTACTTAAATGAAAAACCTACTAACCTTATTATTAACCCTTTTTACTTTAGTTTCTTTTGGACAATCTCGTATGGATTATACAAGAGTAAACACAGTAACCCAAGTTGGTGATACATTAGTTGTAAAATACCAATACTTCAAAGGAACTGATGCAGATGGTAACGATATGCCAGATGCAAAACTATATCAATTTGATATTCAGTACAACAACAAACTATTAAACCCAATCCTTTATGATTGGCAACCAGTTGCTGGTTCGGAACAAAAAGCAATCAATTCTTGGACAGGATATAAATTCAGTCCTGATACTAACAAAGATGCAACAGATTTCGATGGTCAGTATGTATCGTGGGGTGCAGGTGATGCATCTTATGAAACAAATGCAGATTGGTCAGTAGATAGAGTTACTTGGCAAAACACAACTTCATTGGAAAATGGTAATGAGATTCTAAAAGTATCTTATAAAATTAAAGATAAAGCAAATACAAACTATACTGATTATACTAATATAATCAATGTCAATTGGGCAAACTATAAAGAAGCAGATGGAACACAAATAGATGTAACAGGTCAATCTAATTTAGGATTAACTGGTATTCAAGGTGGTGATGCTGGTAATGTTTCTATTTCAGTATCATCGAATGTAATCACAAACAACATTGGTGATGGTGCTGACTTTTTATATACCATTATTACAAAAGAAGATATGGATGATGGAGACCCAACTAATGATGTTATAGTTGCAAGTGGAACTTTTGATACTGCTGGTGATGCAACTGTAACAGGTTTAGAAAATGATGTAGAGTATGCGGTGTGGGTAACAATAGATGATTCTAAAACATATTTAGATAATGCAGTAACGGTATCTGATTTAGCTCTTATATTCCAAGAAGCAATTGGAGCAGGAGATTCACCAAATGGTTCAACTACTACTTTTGATTATTATGTACAAAAGTTATTAGGTGATGTTTATTTCCCAGAAGGAGATGACCCATTCACAATCAACTTCCAAGATTCATATGAGGTACTTGCTTATCTACAAGGAGTAACATCTGAAAATTCAACTTACATTTCAAAGACTGGTGGTGCGTTTAATGTGAGTGGTATTAAATCTACATTTGGTGATAAAGCAGAAACAACAGATTATCCAACTTTCTCTCCAATAATTAAACCAACTGATAATGATAAATCATTCGCATTTGCTCATGCAATTGCTGGTGATGTAAACTTCTCACATGGATTTGAACCAACTTCAACTAATGCAGATATACCAACATCAGCACAATCTGCTATGGCATCTTCAATGAGAGTTTCAATGGCAGCTGGAGAGAAATATCAAGCAGAACAGACAAATATAGATTTAGTATCTGAATTAAAAGATGGCCAAGTAATTTTCTCAATCAACTCAGAGGTTGCAGATATGATTGGTTCACAATTTAATATCGTATATGATAGAACAAGATTGGTGTTAGATGATGTAGTATTTGATACTGGTAACACAATGACAAACTTCTCTAATCACTTAGAGAATCAAGGAAAAATAAATATTGGTTCGTTTGACCAAAACTTTGAGGCAACTGTTAAGACAGGTACTCCTTACAAACTAGTATTTACACCAATCGTACAATTAGATAACACACTTGGTTTAATTACTTTCAAAGTAAAAGAAGGAGTTAAGGCAGATGGAACACAAATAACATTTAATATACAATAGGAGACAAAATGAAAAAAATATTATCATTACTTTTAATCTTAATCGTTCTTGGATGTGCACAAGAAGAAATTTATATTGAAGAAGTTTCAATTGATATTCCAAAAGCACTTGAAATCAAAGAACTAGTTGGTCTAAAAATAGAATCTGCAATCGTTGAAGAAGAAGTTAGAATGAATGTAAAACTTCCTTATTCAGGTGAGTATAGAGTAAAAGTACGAGATATTGAGGGAACTCTTATCTCACAAGAAATTATCCTTGCAAATGAGGGTAATAACTTATTAAAAGTTTATGTTACAACTTTACCTTCAAGTTCTTATAAACTTGAACTAACCGAGTTGAATCATAAACTATTAGGTTCAGAAACAATAGTAGTAAATTAAATTAAGGAGAAAATAAAATGAGTGAAGAACAACAAGGTGGATTCTTTTCACAATTAAAAAACCAAGTTATTGCTGGTGCCGGAGTTGCACTAACAACTATCGGTGGATTCTTTATGGATGAAGTTAAAGGAGTTTTAGGTATTTCTGAAGAAGAAGAGGGTGGTGCTAAAACAGAAGTGGTACAAGAACAAAAACAAGAAGTTAATGTTACTGGACCTGAAATCATCATCAATATTCCAGAACAAAAACCGGCAGAAACTAAAACTATTATCAAAGAAGTTCCTGTTGAAAAGAAAAAAGAAAAAGAACAAGAAATAGATTGGTAATCAATTTATAAGTTTTAATAAAAGGAGAGATTATGGAAAAGTTAAGTACGATGTTTACAGAAAAGTTATCAGATTACAAAATAATTGATGTTATTTTAAAAATATGGATTGCTGGATTGTTAGGTTTATTTGTATTAGGAATGATATCAATACTATATGGTATTATATCAGGTGAAGCAGATATTAAAAACGCAACATTTGGTATCTTTGATACTTTAGGATAAATAAATGGAAGAAAACTTACCAGAAGAAAGAGGGTTTCAGAAACTCTTACTTTCTATGATGACACGAAGATGGTTAATGACTTTAATCATTCTCGTAACATTTATGGCAATTGCATTTGGAATATTACTTTCAATTCATACCGAAGCAACAGTAAGTGGTGAGTGGAAAGAATTATTACTTTTATTATTAGGTGCCTTAATCGGTTCTTATGGTAAGATTATAGATTATTGGTTTTCGGATACAGATAAAGATAAAATGTTAGTACAAAAAATGGATGAAGAAGATGGTGAATCACTATCTGATACATCGAAATAAGGAAAAATTATGAAAAATATATTATTAGTTTTAGGATTATTAGTTTCAACTCTAACATTCGGACAAGTTGGTAAAATCCAAGCAGAAGAATATGTAGCAGAATTTGAGAAAAGAAAATCAATCGATGATGTTTCAGATTATTGGGGAGATATGAAACCAGTTGCTCTATTAAATGTAGGTGTATCTGATGAATTGTATGAGATGTATCCAGAGTTAAGAGATGGTAGAGTTGGTTTAGGTTTAACTAATATCGTAATTGAATATCTAGATTGGACAAACAGATTTGAGTTCGTAGAAGAAAAATCTGCAATCAAAGATAGAATGAAAAACCAATGGGTTGCTTCTCGTAAAGGTGTTTCTGAAAACCAAGTGTATGGTATTGGTAAAATCAAACTCGCTGAATATTTCGTAACCATTGAGATTTACGATTTTTCAGTTTCAGAAGATGAAGTACTATCTCTTAAAGAAGGTTCTAAACAAACACAAACAACTCGTTTAGGTTTACAAGTTAGATTTACAGATGCAACAACAGGAACTTACTTTGTGGGTTCTGGTTTAGGAGATGCTAAAACAGTTAAAACACAAGAAGGTTTAATTGGTCTTGATGTAGATGAAATTAAATTCAGAGAATCTGGTATTGGTGTTGCAACTCGTAAAGCATTAGAAACTGCTTCTGCAAGAATCGTTCAGAGAATGATTCGTAGAGGTGTATTCCCTAACTAATGAATGAGAAAATTATTACTCATATTATTCCTATTCATAGGGTCTTTATCCTATGGACAAACCGTTTTCACCCAAACTTATGTAGATAGATGTACAGGAGATGTAAAGGTAGTGGTGGCGAACTTCGCAAATGGTTCAGCCACCGTTGCTTTTTATAACAAGGTACGAACTTTTACTTACCAAGAGTTTTTAAATGGTGAATTACAACAATGGTTGACTGAAACTTATACTTGGTGGGAATCTCTATCAGCATGTTCAACTACAACTTCTCAAGCCCAAAACGCTCAACAAACTGCTCAGAACGCAACTACTGCAGCATCAACTGCATCAACTGCTGCTAGTACTGCTGCTTCAACTGCTACAACAGGTACAACACAAAATACTACTAATACAACAAACACAGGTTCTACAAACACAACTTCTACAAATACCAATACAGGTAGTACCTCGACTAACAACACTAGTAACACAAACACAGATTCAAATAATACCAACACAGGTAGTAATTCTAGTGGTAGTTCTGGAGATACCTCAAACACAAACAATACAAGTAATGATACATCTAGCGGAAATGGTTCTTCCGATTCTGGTTCAACAGATTCGGGAGGTTCAACAGATAATGGGTCTTCGGATACTTCTAGTGGGGATTCGGGCTCAACAGATAATTCATCAGATTCATCTAGTGGGGATTCAGGTTCGAGTGACTCTTCTGGGGATGGAGATGGCTCGTCTAGTGACTCGTCAGGAGATTCAAGCGAGGGAGGAGATAAAGATGGCTCTTCAGGAGATGGAGATTCATCGGAAGGTGATAACTCAGAAGGTGGAGATAACGACTCTGAAGGCTCTAGTGATTCAAAAGAAGATTCTGAAAATAAAGATAATGAATCAAAAGAAGAATCTAAAGAGGAAGAAAATAAGTCTGAATCAGAAGACAAAGAAGATAACGATAGTGAAGAATCTGAAGAAGAAGTAAAGGAGGAGGAAAAGGAAGAGGAGAGTAAAGAAGAAGAAAGTGAAGAAGAATCAGAAGAGGATAGTGAAGAATCTGATGAAGAAGAAAGTGATGAGGAATCATCTGATGAAGAAAAAGAGGAAGAAGAAAAGGAAAAGAAACAAAAGAAGATGATGCCGATTCAGTTACGAGCTGATATGATGGCAAATCAAGCACTTCTGGGTAATTATGATGTAGTAACTTCTATTGGTGCAACTCAATCTTCTATTTATGGTGATGAATCTTATGGTGCAACTGCTATGATTTGGTCAAACCTTCGTCAGTTCTCCCTAAATACTTCTTATACCAAAGTTCATATGCAAAAGTTTAATATATCAAGTATTAAACATGAAAATCATTCACATTACTCAAAATCAAAAGAAGTAACTTCTGATGACCCACAAGACCCACCAATTCCAAAACTAACCCATATCACCTCAGCTTCAGTTGGTTATATGAATAACTTTGGTAATGGTACGGTAGTTGCAAATATGATGAAAATTAAACCAACCAAGTATGGAACTTTTGGTGCAGGTGTAAATATGGCAAATATGTTTGGTGAGAATACTTACCAAGTAACTATGATAGGTTATAATGTTCTTTATACCAACCAAGTAATGTTGACACCAAGAATAAACTATGCACCAGCGTTTATATGGACACAATCACCTTATATGGGTAAATTAGAGTGGGAAAGAGATGAATGGGGTAGAAACTCATTAAAAGCAAATAATATATTAAGAGGAACTCGTATTCATGGTATGATGATACTTGCAAACTCTTTTACTATACAACTTACTCGTAGGTTCTCATTTAACGCAGGAGCAACTTTCATTAAATCAACAGACCCAAATATACCTTTAATCAAATCCTTTATGATAGGAGCAAAACTACCATTCTAATATGAAAAAGATATTACTTATATTATTACTATTAGTTTCTTATTTTGGATATTCACAAAGTGGATTGGGTTATGTGAACTATAAAGCAGTTAGAACTCACTATGGAAATGGTAATAATGGACAATATCCAAACTTTGCACAAAATACTTCCGATTTTGATAAGATGTTGGAT
>Ga0255782_10003436_pt1 | contig 12021 bp, 10 predicted proteins | sample 101ome_26_FD_179980 | JGI IMG/M metagenome (GOLD analysis project Ga0255782, IMG submission 179980) | Coastal salt marsh microbial communities from the Groves Creek Marsh, Skidaway Island, Georgia - 101408AT metaG (version 2) | ecosystem: Environmental > Aquatic > Marine > Intertidal zone >...
TGTAAAACAACTGCTGATTTTAGCCTTTATGAATAGCTTTCTTGGAATTCCAATTGCTATTGCAGGGGCAATAACAACTGCTGTTCTTGTTTTTGACATTATTTCAGATCCTATAATTGGCTACTTTAGTGATAAAACAGTATCTCGCCTTGGAAGAAGGGCACCTTGGATGCTATTGGGTGCGGTTATTTTAGCGGTCGCCATAATTGGATTATTTGCAGTACCAGAAGGTTTTGGAGCCAATGAAAGCCTTATTTGGGTTACTATATTTTTTCTAATCGCAACACTAGGTTTTACAATGGTTTCAATACCTTATGGAGCTATGGCTGGTGAAATGACCTTGGATAAAAAAGAAAGATCTTCGATGACCGCATGGCGCATGGCGTTTGCCTCACTTGGTATTTTAATAGGCGGCGCCCTAATCCCAATACTGGCAGGAGACACAAGATCCGGTTATACATTCGCCGCGATCTGTGTAGCACCACTTATAGTTTTATCTATTTGGTTTTCGGTATTTTTTACCCGAAATACTCCTCGTATTTTGCGACCATCCCAACAAAACTTTTCACAAGTATTGGGATTAGTCATTGCGAATAGAGCGTTTATCACCCTAGTTGTTCTTTATGGTATTATGACGCTAGCTATAGCGCTGATTACGGCTGGATTACCTTTCGCTGCAATGTATCTGATACTTGATGATGGAAATTCTCTACTTTCAGGCATTGCAAAAGGCCTCGGAACATTATCTCTCATGTTCGCAGCTTTTGTAATCGGCTCGATAATTAGTCAGGTGTTGTGGGTAAAACTATCAAATATATATGGAAAAGTTACCGCTCAACTTATTGGCATTATATGCTATATAATTCTATTGGTTTTAATATTTTTCTGTTTGCCTAATTTCAATGTCACATTACTGGCTGGACTATTTATTTTGGCTGGAATGACCAATGGATCTTACCAACAAATACCATGGGCGCTTTATCCCGATCTAATGGACGTCACTCGCGAAAAAACAGGTGAGTCTATTGAGGGCGCTTTTTCTGCTGTTTGGCTCTTTGGTCAGAAAGTAGCAAATGCAATTTCTCCACTACTGTTAGGGTTCATTTTGAGTCTGTATGGATGGAAAGAAACAACGGAGGGAATAACTGAGCAAACCGAAGCTGCTATGAACTCTCTACAGATATCGATAACTTTGGTTCCAGCGTCTATATTGGGCCTGGCCGGAATTCTCTTGATTGGTCTATATCTACCGCAACATAATAAAATTATTGAACGGGAAGCTTAAGACGAAGCAACAATTACAAAAACAAAAATACCGAGCCCGAGCAAAACATAAGTTGCCACTTCCCCCGCTATTCTAGCATCTGATTTTGGTTTTTTTCTATTATCTTTGGTCATTAAAATTACTTTCAGAGTTTTCACAAATTTTTAGTAGCTGAACCAACAATGCCGGCATCAAAAAGCCCTCCAATTTCTCGTGATCCTAACCTCATTACATCTGCTAAAATTTCCTCTGTATGCTGACCAAGTTTTGGGGGTTTTTGGGCAGGTAAGTTATCATAGTTAGAAAATTCTAGTGGCGAGCGAGGAACCATATATTCGCCGATACCTTCAAAACTTAGTGTTTGAAACATTGGATTATCAGAAAATGTATCTGTGTCCTCAGTAACTGCTTCTTTCGTCGTTCTAAAACGTGACCAGGTAAGACCAAGCTCATTAAACTTGTTCTCAAAGTCAGTAATCTTTCGCTCTGCAAACCAAGATCTAAAAATGTTATTTATTTCATGCCTATTTTCCCAACGATGTCCTTCATCATCCAAGGAAAGATCCAATTTTTGTTCGAGGCTTTTAATTTCCTGTGCTTTATCAGTTGCTTTCAATAGGCCACGCCATTGCCTTAAGGTAAGCCCAATTACTACAACTCGACCACCGCATGCACACTCAAAATCTTGGCCATAGGCTCCATATACAGAATTGCCCGATTTTCCTCTTTGTTTATCGGAAATTGTTGCCTCCCCTATCATTCCAAGGTGACCAATTATTGCCGCTGCTGCGTCTTTTAATGCAAACTCCACATTCTGACCCCTTCCAGTTCGGAAACGATCTCGCTCGGCCGCAAGTAGCGAGGAAACAACCATATTGCCTGCCACGCAATCCCAAGCAGGTAAGGCATTTGCAACGGGCTCATGGCTGCCTTCAGCACCTGTAATGTGAGGAATTCCAAGAGCTGGATTTACAGTGTAATCAACTTCCGGGCCACCATGGCGATCACCTTTTAAAGTCACCATTATTAGATCCGCTCTTTTCTTTTTAAGACTTTCATAATCTGTCCAACCAGTCACCCTCAGGTTAGTAATAAACAGTCCAGCATCTTCACCATCTGAGGTGATTAGATCACTGACTAATTCGCGTCCTTGTTCAGATTTTAAATTTACAGCAAAAGATTTTTTCCCCTTATTAAGACCATGCCAGAATAAACTTTCGCCGTTAGGAGCAAGCGGTCTTCTGAAGTGATCAAGACCTCCCCCTAGATTATCAAACCTAATAACTTCAGCACCCATTTGAGCTAACTGCATGCCTGCAAGAGGTAAAGCAACAAAAGCTGAGCTTTCAAAAACCCGCATACCACGCAAAATACTCATATAAGTTTTCTCCCGTTTTTTCTTTCCAAAAACCCGAATAATACTAATCCGGGCCAAGTGTTAAACCCACGATTTTAAATACAAGATACAGGTGATGCAGAGAAGTCAAAAATCAAACACAAGTTCAATTCGATATTCACAAATTTCAAATGGAGATATTTTTACCTGTTGGTGTTTTCTAATATTTTTTCAACTAGCTCAGGTAATTTATTAAACGAAGAAAATGAATATGTGTGGGGGATTTCTTCAATCGGTGTTTTTCGATATCCCTCCGTAAAGAGTAGGAATGGCACATCAGCTCTTTTGGCCGTTTCAGCATCAACTTCACTATCGCCAACGTAAATACATAAACCATCTCCTACACTAGCGGATGTATTCAATAAAGGACTAGGGTCTGGTTTTCTTCCAAAAGAACTGTCACCTCCGGTTATACATTTAAAGAAGTGATCTAATTTTAGATGTTTCAAAATTTTTAATGCAGGCTTAAGCGGCTTATTTGTACATAGTCCTAATTCGTGACGTGAATTTAGAATTTCTAAAATTGGGACAACATTCTCATAAGGCTCTGTAAATTGTACTGCGTCTTCATAAAATTTTAAAAATTGCTCCAGAAGAAAATCATGCTTCGAGCTTTCGATTGATCTAGCCACAATCATTTTTTTAACAAATAGAGGAGCACCCTCACCAATAAAACTAACGGCTTCCTCATAACTAATAGGAGTAGCTCCTATTTCAGATAAAGCCTTATTGGCGACCCATTGAATATCCTTAGCACTATCAATTAAAGTACCATCTAAATCAAAAATTAGGCTCGCATTTTGATTAATTAAGTTAGTCACATTGAACTCCAAAATTTTGTTCAAAAAAATTATTTATGTCACTGCTGAGTTTTGAATGAATCAAATTTCTTTATGTTTGAAGAAATTCTCATTTTTTGTAAATAGCAGATATTTTTCAGAAATGGCTGATATTTTTGAAGAAATTTGTTGTTTGAAGACAAGTTGCCGCATAACCTCAATCAGAGAATCGAAAAATACTGGAGAGGATAGATGATCACTAAATTGAAAATTGGAGCTACAATATCAGCCGCTCTTATGCTTTGTGCAAGCTTTGTAACACAAGCAGTTGCTGAAGATTGTCATAGAGGTACATTAGATGAAGCGTATTGCGATAGAAACTTAGACCAAGTTGCTGATCTGCCGCTTGATCCAAAAGATTGGGTTGACCCAAAGACATTAATTTTCACTTACACACCTGTTGAAGATCCTGCCGTTTATGCAAACGTGTGGAAACCATTTACAGACCATCTTGAAAAGATGATTGATCGAAAAGTTGTCTTTTTCCCGGTTGAGTCAAATGCAGCGCAACTAGAGGCTATGCGTTCTGGAAGATTGCACGTCGCTGGTTTCAATACTGGATCCAACCCGATTGCTGTTAGCTGCGCAGGCTTTGTTCCATTTGGGATGATGGCCTATGATGATGGTTCTTTCGGTTATGAAATGGAAATCATCGTTAAAAAAGGAAGTGACATCGCGTCGCCTGCAGACATTAAAGGTCGAACAATGGCTTTTACATCTCCCACATCTAACTCAGGGTTTAAAGCACCATCTGCTATCCTGAAGGGTGAATTTAGCTTAATTGCCGAACAAGATTTCACCCCAACATTTTCAGGTAAGCACGATAACTCTATCTTAGGTGTTTATAACGGTGACTATGAAGTGGCCGCTATAGCGAACTCTGTCAGACAGCGAATGGAGCGCCGCGGTGTTATCGAAAAGGACGTACTTGAAATAATTTATACATCAGCAACCTTCCCAACAACAGGATATGGTCATGCCCATAATTTACATCCTGAGCTTGTTGCTAAAATTAAAAGTGCTTTCTGGAGTTTCGATTTTGACTCAGACGCAACTTTCAAGAAAGAGTTTGCAAAAGCTGATCGCTTTATCGGAATTCGTCACAAAAATGACTGGGCTGTCATCAGAGGAATTGATTCAGCTAACGGCGTAAGCTACGACTGCAAGTAAATTTAAACAGAGGTCCTGGCCTCTCTGAAGGCCAGGTCACTATATTTCTTAATTTTAGAAATCAAATGTATAGGAATACAGGTACAAAATGCTTCAACTGAGCGAATTAACAAAAAGATATAATACTGGAGAACTCGCTCTCAAGGGCGTCACTTTAGAAATACCAAAAGGGCAAGTTTTGGCTCTAATCGGCCCCTCAGGGGCAGGTAAGTCCACGTTAATCCGATGCATAAATCGACTTGTGCAGCCGACATCTGGCAGTGTTGTATTGAAAGAGTTAGAATTAACAAAGCTTTCTTCATCAGCACTAAGACGCGCACGACGACGAATGGGGATGATTTTTCAAGAATATGCTTTGGTTGAACGCCTTACTGTAATGGAAAATGTTTTATCAGGTCGTCTTGGTTATGTTGGATTTTGGCGTAGTTATTTTAGGAAATTTCCCAGTGCCGATATTCAGGAAGCCTATCGCCTGTTGGACCGCGTTGGCCTTAAGCATATGGCCGATAAACGTGCCGATGAATTATCAGGAGGTCAACGGCAACGCGTTGGGATATGCCGAGCACTAATTCAAAACCCAGACCTGCTGTTAGTGGATGAACCCACAGCAAGTCTTGATCCCAAAACATCTCGTCAAATAATGAGATTGATACAAGAACTATGCTCTGAAAGAGGTCTAACGGCCATCATTAACATTCACGATGTGTTTTTGGCACAGATGTTTTCTCAGCGTGTTGTAGGTCTAGAGTTAGGCTCCGTTGTTTATGATGGAAAGCCAGAAGGACTTACGCCTGAAGTTCTAACTAGAATCTACGGCGAGGAAGATTGGTCAGCAACCATTAAGTCAACAGACGAGGATGATGACGAAGAGGAAGACTTTTAATCATGGCAGACTCTTCGGGAACAGATAGCTACCCTTCCAGTTGGAAGAAAGCTCCATTTATTAAAAATAGCTTTGTAAGATGGCTTTTAATCGTGGGCGGAGCAATTTATCTTGCTGCAGCCCTGGGCACCATGAATATTGATATTGAGCGCGTGAAGGAAGGTTTGCCAAGAGCTCAAAGGTTCTTAGATTCATTTTTTCCACCAAATTTTGCCGATAATCGTGGGGTTCTTTGGGAAGGAATTGCCGAAAGTATTTGGATGGCAATCATTTCTACGGTCGCTGGAATCGCATTATCTATTCCTGTAGGTTTAGGCGCTGCTCGTAACTTAGCACCCGCCTGGGTGTATTTGTTTTGCAGAGGAATAATAGCCGCTTCTAGAACTTTTCCTGAAATAATACTCGCAATTTTCGCAGTAAAATTGTTTGGTTTCGGTCCATTTGCTGGTTTTGTTGCTCTAGCGCTTGGAACTATTGGCTTTTATGCCAAGTTACTCGCAGAAGATATTGAGAATTCTAGCGCATCTCAAGCTGAAGCTGTAAAAGCAACTGGAGCAAATTGGTTTCAGTGGGTCAATTACTCCATTCAACCTCAGGTTATGCCAAGAATGATAGGATTATCAGTATATCGCTTGGATATTAATTTCAGAGAGTCTGCAGTTGTCGGCATTGTTGGCGGCGGCGGAATTGGAGCAACTTTGAATACCTCCTTTTCTAGATACGAATTCGATACGGCAGCCGCGATACTCATAATAATTATCTTAATTGTGATGGCTATGGAATATACGTCAAGCTTTATGAGAAAGTGGGTGCAGTAATGCCAACAATTACAAATAACGGGACTGAATCTTGGCGTCTTCGCACTTCGAAAGAACAATGGATTAGATGGGTTTGTTGGTTAATCGGTATAACCATTATTATGTATGCTTGGCAGATGATATCAGAAAAAACCGTTTGGTTTTTCGTAACCGATGCACCTAATCAAGCTGCCGACATAGGCGCACGCATGGTTCCTCCAAAATGGTCTTATATGGATAAGTTATGGAAACCTGTTTGGGATACAATTAATATTGCGACACTTGGAACTGTTATAGCAATGGTTATAGCTGTACCAGTTGCTTTTGCTACAGCTCGCAATACAACCCCAAACATTGTTGTCCGTACGATAGGGCTCTTTATTATTGTTTCGTCTAGATCCGTAAACTCTCTAATCTGGGCTCTTATTTTAGTTTTTATTTTGGGCCCTGGTGTTTTGGCTGGTACAATTGCAATTGGGCTTAGGTCTGTAGGGTTTTGCGCTAAACTTATCTATGAGTCTATTGAAGAAATAGATCACACACAGGTTGAAGCTATTGAAGCAACTGGAGCAAGTAGCTCACAAAAAATGTTATTTGGTATTTTGCCTCAGGTTCTACCAACTATAGCTGGTGTTGGAATTTATCGTTGGGATATCAATATTAGAGAGTCAACAATCTTAGGTTTAGTTGGTGCTGGAGGAATTGGTTTACAATTAAATGGTTCTCTGAATACGCTAGCCTGGACACAGGTATCGTTAATTTTGATAGTCATATTAGTAACAGTTTTTATATCAGAATGGGTTTCAGCTAAAGTTCGTGGCGCTATTATTTAAAATGAAAAATAAGTAAAAAGCAGTTCATTTTTAAGATGCGTTTTATTTTAAAAAAGAACATTGAATGAAGCATACTACCCTAAAAGTTCTTGTGGACCAATTTGATGCATTTTTTATAGATCAATTTGGTGTACTGATGGACGCTACTGGGCCCTACCCTTTCGCGATAGAGGCAATCAAAAAGCTTTCTGAGTACAATAAACCGATAATTTTAATTTCAAATTCCGGAAAAAGGTCTGAAAAAAATATCAAACGACTAGAAAAGTTTGGATTTGATTTAGCTTTGTTTACCTCAGTTATTACTTCCGGAGAAGTCGCATATTGGACTATTAAAAATAAAATTGAAAACATTGGAACGGTAAGGCCCAAAATTTTTTTAATATCAAGAGACTCAGATACTTCACCAATAAATGGTCTTTCCTGTGATCTTGCCAAAAACACAAATGAAGCCGAACTCTTAATCATTGCTGGATCAGAATCTGATCATAAGTCTATTGGTTATTACACTTCTATTTTAAAACCCTTGGCTGCCAAAGGAATACAAGCCTACTGTACCAATCCTGATTTGGTGATGCTCACTCCCAATGGAACCTCTTTTGGAGCAGGAATAATTGCACATGAGTATGAGAAAATGGGTGGATTGGTCACTTGGTTTGGGAAGCCTTATCAGGAAATTTACAAATTCGCGCTTAACAAAATTCCTAAAATAGCCGCCTCGAAAGTGTTATGCATCGGCGACAGTCCTGAACATGATATTAGGGGTAGTTTTTATGCTAATTGCTCAAGTGCACTTGTTCAAACAGGCGTAAGCGAATTTAAAACCGAAGAAGAAATAACAAATATAACGACCAATTCAGACAGACCAGATTTCGTCATACCCACTTTTTCTTTCTGATTGTTTGAGTTTTTCAAATAATCTTATTTTCAAGCGAAAAAAAATTGTTAGTTTTAAGAAAAAACTATTAATCGGAACTAGAATGTCAGCATTTTTACACTTATCTGATTTCCATCTATCTGAGAATGACGCTACCTCACTTAAAGGTTTGGAGCCTACATTAATTCTAAAAAATACTATCAGTAAAATAGTGAACAAGATAAACGATTTTGGCAAACTTGATGGTATAATTATAACTGGTGATATTAGTGATGATGGAAGCAAAACAAGTTATTTAAATGCTCATAAGATACTAAAAAAAATGGACTTACCCATACTAGCAGTTCCTGGAAACCATGACCTAAGACGTCCTATGATGGACCACTTCACTACCGCCTCTAATTTTGCAACCTCACAATTTTTTGATTGGGCTTATGAAACATCAGACACTAAAGTTATTGGCTTGGATACTTTAGTAGAAGGCGAAAACTTTGGCATGCTCAGAGAAGAAAGTTTAAATTTTTTACGAGAAAATATACAATTTGAAATCAAAAAAAATCTTGTGCTTGCAATTCACCATCCACCGATAAAAACAGGTATTCCATTCATGGATAAGATAGGGCTTAAAAACTCAGAAGAACTATTAGAATGTTTAAATACTGCCGCAAAACCCTTAAGAATTCTATGTGGTCATGTGCATGGGGTATATCATGGCTCGTTAGGCGCTCATTCTGTCGTAACAGCCCCTTCAACTTGTACAAGATTTTCCTTCAACAGAAGATCAGATGCACCAAAGGGTTTTAAATTGTTCCCAACAGGCTTTGCCTATCTAGATAGTTCAACTGATGGATTTTGGACACCTCTAACTACTTCCAACCAAGTATAGTTTCATTTGAAATGTGGCTAAAATTTTAGCCCTGTGAATAAAAATTAGACACAAAAATTTTCTGGTTAAGTTTTTCTTAATAAAATGGCCTTAAAAATTTTAATCTAGGGACAATGTCAGCAAAGTTTATTTAATTATCCTAGAATTGGAGTTTTCATGCTGCAAATTTTACAAAACTTGGATGAAAGCCCAGCTTCTTTTTTCATTGAGAGCCAAAATTACTTTGATTTACAACTAACACTGTCTGAAAAAGCTAAGGACATTATTAATAATAATTGCCAGGTTGAAGTTTATAAGACAGGCGAAACTCTTTTTCATCAAAATCAAATAGCGGAAAGTCTATACTTTTTGGTTAGCGGCAAAGTTGAATTTACAAGAAAAGCTGACAACCAAAATATTACTTTCGCAACTGTTACGGAACACATCGTACCATTAGGTGTATCTGGATTAAACTCACCAGGTAGGTACATGTCTGACCTTACTATTATAGAAGAGAGCCAAATTTTAATTTTTCCTCTCTCAGTTCTTTATGATCTCTTGATCATTGACCAGATTTTTGGTGCTTCTTTAATGAGCTTTGTTCTGAGCCGATCTACTGAACTGTTGTGGGCTACACGTCATTTCAAACCAGCGAAGCCAAAACCGATACAAAAAAAGTTTAATGGTGTTTTGTTCAATAGCGACAGAGACATTGTTAAAAGGCTAACTAACAGCGCTTTTTTTGCTCAACTTGATAAAGAGAGGCTACCTGACCTTTTAAAATTTAGTGAATTATTATTATTTCCAGCCAACGAAATCATTATGAATGAAGGGGAGCTATGTGAAGACCTAATAATTTTGTTCACTGGTAGCTTAGAGGCTAACTTTTCGTTTAAACTAGACAATAAAATTGTTCAGAAGACCCGAACAATCGTAACACCCGGTGTCGCCCTCTCGTGGGCAAACGGTCACTCAAACTTAATTGCACCATACTCCATCAAATCGAACCGTGACACGGCTATCCTTAAATTTTCCAAGAAAAATTTAAGGTCGATGATGGAAGTCGAACCATTACTCGCTTCCTTTTTATTCCAAAGACAAATTTGGCAAATTGGTCGATTTCAACAATCAGCTAACAGACACTTTAACTTCACAGATAATCCGGGATCTGAATTTTTAAAAACACTTATCAGCTTCAACGGGTCAAAAATTCCCGTACAGTCGCCACTTCATTGTGCAGTGCACATGATCGATAATAGATTTACAAGAAAATTTGGTTTGGACTGCATTTATGAAGCAGCTCTTAAAGGTAATGAAGCTGAGAAAACAGTAGGCTCTTTGGCGCTGGATGCGTTGAAGCCAGTTGAACGCGAACATCGTTTTTTTGAACAGTTAAACAAAATTTATACACGCGTTGCGAGTGCAAAAAAAGGTACAAACGCATCAAGTTTAAGAGAACTTATTCAGCTGGATTTCGCCCGCGCATTTGACCAAGTACCTTATGTAATAAAAGGTATGGAAAATCTTCCCAAAGAATCCAAAACAATTTTCATTTATAATCATCTTGCTTCTTGTTCAGAAAACGTGCTGGCAAATGGTCACGCATTTTCAATAGATAGTCACTTCGTCAGTTCCAAAATTTTATATCCAAAATACGGTGACGGAGGACAAAGAATTGTTCGCGCCAGTAGGAACACAGAATTTTGGCGTAACGGTTATTATTCTCGACTTGATAACATTGTTGTTCACACACCAGAGTCAGATAGACTTGACGAAACACAAACTGAAAAAGAAGCCCGGAAGGAAAGTTTGTTCATTGAAGCCCAAAAAGCTTTTGATGAAGGGCGACCACTTGTCATCGCTCCAGAGGGCACATCGGAAACGCCAGATAATTTAACTTCTACCTCTCCAGGTCCATTAAAGCTGGGAGCCTTTAAGCTTGCTGCTAATCTAAAACCCTCACCCGTAATCGTTCCAATAGCCCTAGCAAATTTTGATTTTCCCGTCTCCGGAACGAATTATGCTGCTGTAATAAAACCAGGCTTCAGATTGTCTGATATGGTAGCCGACACCTCAAGCGAAGCCGAAATAGAAAGCTTTCTAAAAGAATATAGAAAGACTTTTAGATCATATGTCGAAGAGGCGATAGAACTTGCCGCTGAGTTAAATATTATGCCTTTTGCAAAACGCCAAACACTATCAACTAACGTCGGTTTACTCAGCCCTGTAGAGGAAGAATTTGGCACTGACGTCCGTGAGGTTGAAATTCAGAACCATATTAGCCAAACGAAAGAGCAAGACTTTATTTTGTATGGAAGTTCGACACTCAGACTTTGGAAAGAAGCGAAGACTGACTTGGGTATTCCAAATCTATCTAATTTAGCATTCGGCGGTGCGACTATTGCTGCTTGCCAAGCATTTTCAGAAAGGCTTTTGACAACCAGAATAACTAATGGAAAAATTATTATCTATGCAGGAGATAATGACTTGGGAAGCGGTCTTTCTGTTTCTGAAGTTATTCGCGATTACAAAAATTTTCTCATTACAGTTTCTGAGCTTCTACCTAATTTTGAAGTTTTAGTAATCTCAATAAAACCCTGCCCCTTCAGGCGCCACCTAAGAAAGGAGATTGAAGAAGTTAATTTCTGGTTAGAGAAATATATAAATAACAAAGAAAATTGGAGTTTTATAGATATACACTCTTCTATGCTTGATGCCTATGGCGAAAATAAAAATGCTTTTTATAGTGACGATCCACTGCATATGAATGATGTTGGTTACGCACTTTTAGGTAAAAAAGTTAGAATGTCTTTAAAAAGTTAGATATTAAATTTCCAAGCTATAGTATCTTAAAAAAATTCTTGAAAAGCGATTGGTCGCGCCTTGGCTCTTTACAAAGGCAGTCAACTCATAAAAAATTCCAAAAGCTAATCGAATACAAAGTCCAAAAACGTTTTTGACTACGGAAACTCAGACCAAGATGAAAATGAGCTGGTATATTGGCCTGATGACAGGAACAGTTTTAGATGGGAATATTGATGTTGCATTTTTACGAACCGATGGAAAAACTATTGAAAAATTTGGCTATTACGATTTAGTA
>Ga0255782_10003438_pt1 | contig 12008 bp, 8 predicted proteins | sample 101ome_26_FD_179980 | JGI IMG/M metagenome (GOLD analysis project Ga0255782, IMG submission 179980) | Coastal salt marsh microbial communities from the Groves Creek Marsh, Skidaway Island, Georgia - 101408AT metaG (version 2) | ecosystem: Environmental > Aquatic > Marine > Intertidal zone > Salt...
CCGCGCGTTCGCTCGCGCGCGCGTCCACGGACGACCCCGAAGCGCGCGCGCGATGCGCGACGCGCGAAAAAGCGCGAAAAAGGAAGAAAACGCGTTTCGTCGACGCGCTTTTGTCCGAACGACCGTTCGGTCGCACGTCGACGCCGCCGACGAGGCGAGGGGAATCTCACGCGCGCGCGGAGTGAAACGAAAACAACCCGCGCGTTCCCGCGCGCGCTCGGCGACCGGCTCGCGCCGCCCGTGGACCGCGCGCGCGGTCGTCTGTCTCGCGAGCGGGTGTCGGAACGGAAAAGGCGCGTCGGTCGTGGTGTGGGTCGTCGGTATCTTTGGTATGTGTATACAGTGTTAAATATGCGTTTCTGGTTTATAAACCGTCGCGCACGCTCTGAAGCGCGCGACGGCAGAGACTGACCCGCGCGGGGCGGGGGCGTGGACGAGACCGACGACGACGACGACGACGACGAGCGCGATGTCGGCGACTTCGGCGATGTCGGCTTCGGCTTCGGCTTCGGTTCGTCCCGCGCGCGAGACGGGAACGACGACCGGCGCGTCGTCGGTGTCGAAAAAGATGCGCAAGATGACGCGCCGATGCGCCTCGTTATCCTCCTCAACCGCGTCGTCGTCGTCGTCTGGCGCGCTCGTCGATTGGTTGAGCGCGACGATCGGTGACGCGTCGTTGCCGTCAAAGATTCGAGTGACGGATCGCGGGCGGGCGTTCGGGACGCGCGGGGTGGAGGCGGTGAGAGACTTGCGTCCGGGGGAGACGCTCGCGCGGGTGCCGTTCGGGTTGACGCTGCGAGGAGAGTCGGACGGTGACGACGGCGAAGACGCGTGGTCATCGAGGATGGCGATGGAGATTTTAGAAGAGTTACACGCGTCGACGTCGTCGTCCTCTCCGTCGTCCACGTCGGCGTACGATCGATCGGTGTGGTTGTCGTCGTTGCCGCGACCGGCGCCCGAGACGCCGCCTTTGGATTTTAGCGACGAAGAATTGGCGATGATTGAAGACGAAGACGTCATCGCGGAGGCTCGAGCGGTTCAGGCGGTGCACGAACGAGCGTGTGAGGCGTTTGCGGATCGACTGGCGGCGATAGGGGCGACGGAGGAGGATTTGAAGTGGGCGACGAGCGCGGTGCACTCGCGCGTCTTCGCTAGGAGAGACGAAGCGACGGGAAAGACGACGAGGATCCTCGTCCCAGGGGTGGATATGTGTAACCACGGGGGACCGGATGGGTATAACGCTATTGTTCGGATCGTCACGAGTCCGGAGACGTGTCAAGGGTTGAGCGCCACGGAGGAGATTGCCGACGTTTCGGCGCGCGACGCCGACGCTGAAGAAAAGTGTTTCTTCGAGCTCGTCGTCGATCCAGACGGCGAAGGCATCGAAGCCGGGGACGAGATTCTCATCTCGTACTCGAACACGTTCCCGAACGAACCTTTTCTCCTATACTTTGGCTTTGTGCCATCGAACAACCCGAACGACGCGTTCGCCCTTTTTCGAGGCGGCGTCGACGATTTGATTGCGCACTGTCGCGACGTCCTCAACCTCGACGTCTCAGACGACAAAATCGACGCCATTCGCGCCATTTTCGGCGAGAATGCGTCAAAGCCAATTTCATGTACCATGAATTCCGTCGATGCCACCCTCGTCGAGGCGTGCGAACGCATCCTCAACGTTCCCTGGATTGACGTCGTCGGCTCTCGAGCGCAAAGCGTCCTCACATCCGGTCAAGTCTTTTCCACGAAGATTCGCCAAGACATTGCGATTTTAGACGACCCGGCCGTCTCCGAACGCGTCAAGCTCGCCGTGAGGTACCGGTTGAACAAAAAAGCCATCCTCATCGCCCCGCTCGGGCAGAGTTTAGATCAGTATTATAAAAAATAGATCCGCGTCGCGTAGCCAGTTTGCAACAACCAGTTCTCAATTCCTCCGTCTACACACCGCGCCTCCTCGCGCGTCGACGACGCTTCGTCCACCGGGTCACGCGACCGAAAGAAAAAGAAAAGAAGAAACAAACCACTCCGCGCGTCGTCTCTTCATTTCGCGCTCACGACGAACAATCTGACGAACGATCCAATCGACAATCCAGTCGTCATGGCGACAACACCAAACGTCGAATTGCGAAAAACCAAGTCTCGTTTGGAGATGATGCCGTCGGATAGAGAACTCGCGGCCGAGTTGGCGACGAGCGGCGACGACGACGATGCATTCGGCATCGGTGCTCGTAGCGACGCGGGGACGGATGACCCGGACGCGATGGTGGCGACTGCGAATACGGTGAAGTCGAAACCGAAGCGTTCGCACTGGGTCGGACGAACAGTGGACGGGTACGCCGTGACGGGCGAGTTTTGGGATCGAGAGACCGGGGACACGTGGTTATTGAGGAAAGACCCAAAGTTTGAGCGAGAACATTACCTTAATTTGAGTACTGGAGTGAGAGAGGACGCAAAGGAGGTGAGTTGGGAGGCGGTGTACGTTCCAGAAGCGGGCGTGGACGCACAGACGCACGACGACGAGGAAGACGAGGAAGACGTGGGAGAGAAGTTTGTTAGCAAAACCAATGGACAAGTCTACATCAGATATTTCGATAACGCTAGGGAGGCGTACTTTTACGTGGACGAGGCGGGGGAAACGAGCTGGGATCATCCGGATGGGGAGTTGGAGGAGTTGATGCTGGGCGCCGGAGCGCTTACGCCCGCGTTGCAGGCGTTGAAGCAACAATTAGTGAGCGAGGGGCCCACGGAAACGAAGATGATATCGCGGGAGGAACACACCGACGCCAAGTTGGGTAAGCTCATGCTCGTGGATGAGAAGTGGATGGAGAAACACCCCCCCGCTCGGGCGGTTCCGCAGCGACCGGCGGATTTTACCGGGGTGTACGGCGACGCCGATAGATACTGGGATCCCGATGGAGACACGTACTCGGTTGATAACAACGAAGGTTCGGAGCCCGGGTGCAACGAATTCGACGACGTGTACAGCGCGCTGGAAGAACTCGATCGATACTTGTCCGCGGTGGATATGGCTACGCCCGACGATTTGCTTCCACTCAACGTCGGCAAGGCTATTTACGACGACATCTTACAGCTTGTCTTCGAGAGAACTGAGGAGGAACAAGACTTTTACGTTGCGGAACAGCGTGCGAAGCGAGGTGTCACGGATTACAGGGCGTTTACGGCTGGTAAAATTATAGGGAAACGCACGCTTGACCTCTCAAAGGCGCCGCAACTCGCAACAGATATTTCGTACGAGAAGGCTCGAGCGGCTCAAGCGGCGGAGATATCTCGACAGCGTTTGGAGTTCAAGACGGACGAATCTCAGGGGACCAAAAACGTGCGAGAAGCTGTCTTCAGCAGACTCCTCTTTGCCATGGATGGAAAGCTCAGCACGGATAGCGTGACTCTGCAACGCATGGAGACGTTCGTTCCCACAAAACATAAACGCATCGATGAAGTCGTCGGTTATCAGGGCCATCAAGCAGTTTCCGGCGATGAAAGTGGTTCTCTCAGCGGCGTCCCTACGGCTCAACCGCAAAAATACACCACCGCTGGCGTTGGCGCGACGCACGAATCAGATAAGCTCACGTTCAACGCCTCTGGCTCGTCTTCAGATTCCGACAGTGACGGATCACGCGACGGTGCCGTAGTGGCTGCGCCATCTCCACCGAAAAAGCGTAGTCTATTTTCCAAATTCTTCGGCAAAAGGTCCAAATCACAGGCGAAAGCCGAGGATAAAGCCGAATTGGAAGAATCTGGGTTCGTCGCCCCATGGGAACGAAGTAACAGCGGCGCGATCCCGGCACCGAAAGTTAGCACCAAAGAGCTCCACTACTCGGTTGGAAACCTCAAACTCTCCGATTACGCAAGTTCAGATTGACCGGGAGTTGTCTCCCGTTCGTCCTTGCCATTTGTACAGAAGACACCTCTGTAAAACTACACAACTATATTCCGCAGTCAATCTCTTCACTCTTCGCCTCGCAAATCCCACGACGAACGCTGTGTCAACATGCTCGCATCGTTCCACGCGTCGTGTACACTGACGCTGTCGTCGTCGTCGTCGTCGTCCGACCTTCTCACGCGTCGCGCAACGCGACGAAAGTCAACGACCAACCCCCCTCGCGCTCCCGTGCTGAGAGCCTCTCGAGATGGAACAGATTCCGCGTCGGTTTCGTCGTCGTCGGAACGCGCACAGGTTCCATCCGTCGGCGTGCATCGCCGCGCGATGCTCGCCGGGACGTTCGCGGCTTGTCTCGCGAGGGACACACCCGCGTCGGCAACGTCGAACGGGGTCATCAGCGACGCGTGGGAGCGCGTCGTCGGCGCCGAAGCCGACTTGCGGTTCCCAGACGTCTTCGAGGGTAATTGGCTCGCCGTCTCCCGAACTGTCCGCGTCGAGGCGCCACAGGGAATGGATTTAATACGGGATAAATCGGCGTTCGGTCGGTTGAGCGCGGAAACGGCGAAGGATGCGCCGGCGTTCAGCTACCCGGTTCGGTTTACTCGCAACGGACGAGGCGACGTCGTCTTTGATCGAGCCTTTAACGTCCGAGCGCTCGCCGAAGCGTCGGCGTCTGGCGGTAAAGGTGCCGTAGACGGTGAGATTGAGTGGGACATCGACGACCCGAACGTCTTGCGATTAACGACAAAGGATGGATTGAGAGTTTTCTACAAGGTTACCGCGCGTTCGCTCGAACGCGACGACGACGCGCGTTCCATCGTCGCCTCCGAGCTCGCCCAAGTCGTCCTCGACCGTCCGGATTCCCCCAATCCCACGGTTAAATCCACTCGAATCGTCACAAAGTACAAGTGGAGAACTCCCGAGGAAGCCGGCGACGGTCCAACCATCGTGGCGACGCAGACGGTGTACGAGTACCTCACCGCTCTATCCGGCGACGACGACGCGTTTATCCGATCCGCCGGTAAACCCGTCGAGATCGACGCCTATCGCATCGCCATGTCCCCGTGGCCGCTCTGACGTCCCCGTTCGTTCGTTCGTCGTGCATTCATTTAGCGCGCCTAGGCAGTAGTACCGAGAACATTCAACTCGTTTCGTTTAGCTTCCAAAAGGTGTCCACTTCCAAAGTTTCTGCGAAAACCCAAAACATGAGCGCCATTCAGCGTCGCGCGCGCGTGCGAGAGACGACGCACCCGCCCGCGCGAAACACCCTCGACACGAAAAATGTCCGTCGCGTTCGCGCGATGCGTCGTCGCACCGGCCAGCCGAGGAGGGGCGCGCGCGTTGTTTAAGACGACGACGAAACGAATGAATCAGCGCTCCTCGGCGCCGGCGTCACCGCCCATGCCGCTGATGATGATGCGACCGACGCACGCGCGACGCGCGACGACGACGGCGACGACGATGTCGGCGTGCATCGGACCGGGACGGATGGATCGCAGCGCGATGCGGGTGGATCGCACGACGTGCGGCGGCGGTGGACGACGCGTCGGGACACTGCGGGCGGTGAGAGAACCAGAGGCGTCGGCGTCGGCTCGAAGCGCTTCGACGGTTTCAACGACGACGAACAAGAAGAAAACGGACGTGCCGACGTTTCAAGATGCGATTTTGCGGTTGCAAGAGTACTGGAGCTCGCGTGGATGCGCCATCGTGTTGCCGCATAACACGGAAGTTGGGGCGGGGACGATGAACCCGGCGACTTTTTTGCGCGTGTTGGGTCCAGAACCGTGGAACGTGTGTTATCCCGAACCCTCGGTGCGTCCGGACGATTCTAGGTATGGCGAAAACCCGAACCGGGTGCAGAAACACACGCAGTTTCAGGTGATTATGAAACCGGCGCCGGAAAACGTGCAAGAGTTGTATTTGGGATCGCTCGAGGCGTTGGGTATCGACACTGGGGCGCACGACGTGCGCTTTGTGGAGGACAATTGGGAGTCGCCGGTGCTCGGTGCGTGGGGTCTCGGATGGGAAGTTTGGATGGATGGAATGGAAGTGACGCAGTTTACGTACTTTCAGCAGGCTGGGTCTCTTAAAGTGGCGCCGACGGCGGTGGAGATTACGTATGGTTTGGAGCGAATTCTCATGGCGCTTCAAGGCGTGGATCACTTCAAGGATATCGCGTACAACGACATGATGTCCTACGGCGAGATGCGATTGCAGGAGGAGTACGAAATGTCCGTGTTTAACCTCGACGAGGCGAACGTTGAGGCGCACCGACAAAAGTTTGACATTGCGGACAAGGAGGCGCTTCGCATGCTCGAGGCGAGGCTTCCGTTGCCTGCGTTTGACAACTTGCTCAAGGCGTCGCACGCGTTCAACGTACTCGACGCCCGCGGTGCCGTGGGCGTGACTGAGCGACAAAAGCTCTTCGCGTCCATGCGCAAGCTCGCGAGAGAGACTGCGCAACTCTGGGTGGCGCGTCGCGAGGAGTTGGGGTACCCGCTCGGCCAAGTGGAGGCAGCCGAGGGCGTGTCTCTGGTGGACAAGACTGGTCCGCTTCCGACCGCCGCCGCCGACTGCGTATTGGAAATTGGTACCGAGGAACTTCCTCCGCAAGACGTGACGTCGACGGCGCTTCAGTTCCGCGACGCCATCGACGCCTTACTCGCCGCCGAGGGGCTCTCGCACGAGGGCGTGACCATCGGCGCGACGCCGCGTCGCTTCGCTGTGCAAGTCAAGGGCCTCAGCCCAGGACAAGCGGATGTCGAGGAGCGTGTGCGCGGTCCGCCGCTCAGCCGTGCCTTTGAAGAGGACGGCACTACTCCGTCCAAGGCTGCGCAAGGCTTTTGCAAGAAGAATGGCGTCGACCCGAGCGCGTTGGAGAAGGATGGCGAATACGTGTGGGCCGTGGTGAAGAAGGAGGGTCGATCCGCCGTCGCCGTGCTCGAGGAAGCCTTGCCGAAGATTGTCTCCGGTATCACTTTCCCGAGAGCCATGCGTTGGGCCACGGGCTCTGAGGCGGCGTTCTCGCGCCCGCTTAGATGGCTCTTTGGCGTACACGGCGATCACCACCTCACCTATGAGGCGCTCGGCGTGCACAGCGGCACGACGACTCGCTTGCTCCGCACGCGTGGTGACGTCACCGACACGTACTCTGTCGCGAATGCTGCTGAATACTACTCTTTGATGGCGAAAGATTCCATCCTCATCGACTTTGACGAGCGCATGACGAAGATTTGGGACGACGCAAGAGACGCAGCCAAGTCTGTCGGGGGCGTCATCCCAGAGTCTGCTGCCGAAGGCTTGCTCGAAGAAGTTGCCAACCTGGTCGAGGCCCCGAACCTGGTCATGGGTACCTTTGACGAGTCCTTCTTGGTGCTTCCGAAGGAAGTGCTCGTCATGGTGATGAGAAAGCACCAGCGTTACTTCCCGGTGGAAGCCGCCGACGGCAGCCTCATGCCGTACTTTATCACCTTTGCCAACGGTCCGTGCGATGAAGGCGTTGTTAAGCACGGAAACGAAGCCGTGTTGCGCGCTCGTTACGAAGACGCCAAGTTCTTCTACGAGACCGACTTGAAGAAGACGTTGGCTGAGTTCAAGCCGGAGCTCAGCGGCATTACTTTCCAGCAAGAGCTCGGGAACATGTTGGAGAAGACGACGCGCGTCGAGGGCTTGGTTCCGGACGTCGCCGCCGCGCTCGGATACGGAAGCGACATCGTCGGACCGGCGACTGCCGCGGCTGGTTTGGCGCGCGCCGATTTGGCCACGTCCATGGTGATGGAACTCACCGCTTTGGCGGGTACCATGGGTCGTCACTACGCCCAAAAGGAGGGCCTTCCAGCGGATGTCAGCCAAGCCATCTTTGAGGCGTGCTTGCCGAGAAGCGCGGGTGATTCGCTCCCGCAAACGCCGGCGGGCGTCACGGTGGCTGTCGCCGATCGTCTCGATACCCTCATCGGACTCTTCGCCGTGGTAGGTGGTCCGAAGGCGTCTGCAGATCCGTTTGGCTTGCGCCGCGCCGCGTACGGTTTGGTGCAAACCCTCGTGAGCTCTGGAGCGACGTGCGACATCCGCACCCTCATCGAGCTTGCCGCCGCGAAGCAACCGGTCGATGTCGCCGCGGAACGCATCGATGAGTGCGTCGTCTTCATTACCCGTCGCCTCGAACAGCTCTTCATTGACGCCGGCAACGACGTCGAGCGCGTTCGCGCGGTGCTCAAGGAGCGCGGTACCAATCCGGCGCTCGCTGCGTCGTCCATCGCCGAGCTCTGCAGCGTCGACGCGACGTCTCTCGAGACGTGCATGCGCGTGCTCAGCCGCCCGACGAGACTCGTGCGGGGTAAGATGGATGCGGATGCGGACCTCACCATTAACGAGGCGAGCTTTGACTGTGACGAAGAGCGCGCGCTCTTCGCCGCGTACTCCGCCGCCAAGGCCAAGGTTACCGAAGGGTGCTCGGTGAATGATTTGGTCTCTGCTGTTTGCGAGATGGATACCGCGGCGACGGCGTTCTTCGAGAACGTCTTCGTCATGGCGGAAGATGCCGAGCTCAAGCGTAACCGCATGGCGCTCTGCCGAGCTGTGGCGGATCTCCCCGTGGGCGTGGTTGACTTTGCCGAGCTTCCGGGCTTTTAATTCTTTTCCTTCTTTTAGTATGCGCGAGCAGCGGAGTGTTTTAATAGTATACAAGCATGTTTCATGTTACAACAGTTGTTCGTTAAGAGAGTATCGTACGGTACGCGAACGCAATGTTCGTCCGCGTGTGTGAGAAATTGACAAAGTTGTACAAGTTGTGTTTCTTTAAATGACGTGGAGCTTTGACGTGTCCACGGAATCCACCTTGAGTGCGTGCACCTCCAGATTCAAGTCATCGAAAACAATCGCGTCATCGGTCTCATCCCAGCTCTTGCTCGGCGATGAGATGCGCGAGCGCGAAACCTCGACAATGTCGCCCATTTCGAGTTGAATAGAGTCCATCGCGGCCTCATCAACAAACGTCTTGTTGACGCGAACGCTCGAGATGCGGTAGAATTCGCTCGAACGCGCCCCGCCTGGAATGTGCTCGTCTTGAAGCTTGAGATCGCTGAGCGTCGCGCCCGGCTTGAGCTCTCGCACCGCAACGGCGCCGTCAACCACCGTGATGATGTAGTTTGGCGAGTTGTCCTGCGCATCGCACGATCGGCAAAACGCGCCACTCGTTTCGTGGTAGCGGCAATCCGACGCGTGATGCGGGAACATGCACGGGTTGAGGGCATCGCTGCACTCCACTGCGTTCGCCACGCGCGTCGGACGGATCTTTTGCTGATCATCGAGCTCGTTTTGCCACGTGAGCATGAAGCGAGCCCACTGAATTTGCTGTTCCACCTTGGCGCTCGTCGGAGACTTTTCACTCTCCTTGTAGCGCCAGTGTGCGGCGACGCCAAACTCAGCCGTGCGGTGCATGGTGGCGGTGCGGATTTGCACCTCGAGCGTGTTCCCAGTCTCGTCTCGGACGACGGTGTGTATGGATTGGTAGCCGTTTGACTTTGGCTCGGAGATGTAATCCTTGACGCGACCGTCGACGGGAGTCCAGATTGAGTGCACGAGGTCGAGCATCTCTCTGCACGCCCGCTCGCTGTCAATCGCCTCCTCGGTGTCCGGCAAAATGATTCGAATCGCGCGAACGTCCATGATTTCTTCAATTTTTTGATGCTTGGAGAGCATCTTTTTGAAGATTGAATAGACTGACTTTTGGCGTCCGCACAAGTCGACGACGTCTGCGTTTCGGGAGACGAGCTCGGCGTCGAGCCTCGAGAGGGCGGCGACGATGGACTCTCTCTTACCGAGCGCCTGGAAGATTGACGCGTACGCCTGTGGATTCATCCACTTGAAAGCTAAATCTTCGAGCTCATTCTTGACTGTAAAAATGCCCAGGCGAGCGGCGAGCGGCGCGTGAATGGCCAGCGTCTCGTCGGCGAACGCTTGCTGTTGAGACAGCGGCGCGCTCGACAAGTTGCGCATCTTGATCAATCTCGCGGCGAGATTGACGATGACGACGCGAGCGTCCGTCATGGCTAAGAGCATGGCTCGAAGCTGCGAGCGCTCGTCGAAATCTAGAGCGCGTCCTGAGGCGCGGTGCAGCTTGGACACTCTAGACACCTTGGCGACGCCCTGCACCATGTTGACGACGTCGCTCGAAAACTTGGCGCTCAAATCCTTTACCGTGTAAGACGTGACATCCAGAGTATCGTGCAACAACCCGACTGAGATGGTTTGGGCATCCATCCCAAGCTTGGCGAGCGCGATGGCGGTGTCCACACACTGCTCAAAGTGCGGGCCCAAACCCGGCCCGGCGTGGCTTCGCGCCGCAAACTCGTACGCGCTCCTCACCGTCGGGTCGACGAAAACATCCGGCGCGGCGAGCATCGCGCGCTGGTACGCCTCTCCATCGAAAACATCCGCAGCGATGCTCTCGCGCGCGGTAAACTCGTCGCCGTCGGAATCCCCAGTCAATTCGGCGCGAAGCATCCCAATCGGCGGTTTCGCGCTCGAGTGGTCCCCGCTCGTCTTGTTCCCGACGTCAAATCCAATCTTCACCTGCGCCGGTTCACTGCTCACCGTGCGCACGAGCGGCGGATTCGCCGGCCGCGCGACGGGTGACGCCCCACCGACGCCGCCGAATGAACCCGCCATCGACCGTCTCCCGAGAGACGTCCCCGCGGTCGGGCTCTCGCCGTACGCCGGCGGCTTCCGCGGCGTTCCCGGCGACGCGCTCGTCGCCGGCGACGACGACGCCGCATAAAATCCCCGCGGACTCATCGGTGGCACACCGCCTCCCGATCCAAAACTCCCTCCCGGGCTTCTTCCGTGGTGATGGTGCGCGTGCGCCGCTCGCACCCGTTCCCCAAACTCCCTCGACGTGTTCGACGCCTCAATCGTGTTATTCGTCTGGTTCCTCGTCGAGCTCGGGGAACCGCTCAAAAACTTGGTCGTCGTCGCCCCAATCATCGCGACGGACGCTCCGTCGTCCGGGGAAGCTCCCTACCGTTCGGTCGACCGACTGACGCGCGGACGCACAGACAGACAGACAGACAAAGCGTAAAGGTCGGCACCCCCCCGCGGCCCTAAACCCTCTCTCGAGTCCTAAACCTCGAGTCACGACCCGTCACTCACGAGGGGACAGTGACAGCAGTAACTAACACCCGGGTGTTACACCTCTGGTCGACAAGATCCAGCGCGTCGCGTCCCTTGGACCGAACGACCGCCCGCTCGACGGACGACGACGACGCTCGACGACGACGACGAACGACGACGACGAACGCGGGGAACCCGACTCGCCCCTCGCTCCCGCGTTTCGCACTTCACGCGCGCCCGTCCACGCGCCGGCGTCGACGCGATCCCGGCCTACTAAACGACGACGACGAAGCGTCCGAACGTTCGTTGGAAAACGGAACGGAACGCGCGTTCCTAAACGACTCGTCGTCGTTCGAGAGAGACGCGCTCGCTCCCGCTCCCGCGTACCGAACCGCGGATCCGAAGAACAGAACAGAACAGAACAGAACGGACCGATCGCGTTGCCGGTCGCGTCCGATTGTGCCGACGCGAACGGACGAACGGACGAACGGATGGATGAGCGAGATTAAATTAAATTTCAAAGGGGGTGCCGAGTCGTCGTTTTCCCGCGCTTTTTTTTTAATGCCATCAACACTGTTTATACATACACTACCTGTGGCCATGACACATGTTTTTAATCCTATTAAGACTGTTTGTACACACACGACGTGGCATGACAGAAGACGTTCCGAACAGAGCGTGAAAACGTGGATGCGAAGAGACACACGTTTTATGTGTGTGTATACTGTTTATACATACGTGGTATGGCATGGTATGGCACGCCAACGACGGGTAGAAGCGCGAGTTGATTGAACGCGTCGAAGCGAAGAGACGTCGCGGACGAACGGGTCGGTACGGATGGTGCGTGCTACGTGTGTGCGTTACATCGCGCGCGCGCGCGGCGCGGCGTTCGGTGGGCGCTTCGCGCGGCGTTTCGCGCGGCGCGCTCAGTCGTCTTCTAAACAGACGCGCGCGACGCGCTCGAAACGCTCGGCGGCTCGATGAAAAGCGCGAGCGCCGT
>Ga0255782_10003441_pt1 | contig 12003 bp, 16 predicted proteins | sample 101ome_26_FD_179980 | JGI IMG/M metagenome (GOLD analysis project Ga0255782, IMG submission 179980) | Coastal salt marsh microbial communities from the Groves Creek Marsh, Skidaway Island, Georgia - 101408AT metaG (version 2) | ecosystem: Environmental > Aquatic > Marine > Intertidal zone >...
CGAACTGGATATGTACCCAGAAGAGAAGACCATCTACAAACAGGCTTTCTCCGAGGCACAGGAGATGATTCGTGATATGATGAAAAGGGCGAGCACACACGGAAACACATCCATGTATAACATGGACATTCTCGAGTGTTTTCTCAGAGCGCGTCAAGCCATGATTTGGCCTCAATTGTACTTGGACGGCATGTCTAAAAAGCTTGATGAAGAGATGGAACCGTGGACGGGGCGATCCAAGAAGATGGAAACCCTATTTGAACTCGTCAGTCAGCACCCCGACGAGAAGACACTCGTGTTTTGTCAGTTCATGGGTGAGATGAACTACATCCAACAAAAGCTTGAGTGTCCCGTGTTTCGCATAGACGGTTCGTGTTCTAAGGAACGTCGTGAGTCACAACTCGCCGAATTCAATCGCGCTCCACAGAACAGTGTTTTCCTCATCCAGGTCAAGGCGGGTGGACAGGGTCTCAATATTCAGTGTGCGTCTCGCGTATACATCACGAGTCCTTCGTGGAACCCTGGTACAGAACTCCAGGCGATTGGTCGGTGTCACAGATCTGGACAGACGCGTGAAGTCTACGTGAAGAAGCTCGTGTACACGGGCGACACAGCGTTCCCGAGTGTCGAAGAATCCATAGTCGCGCTTCAGGTCAGGAAATCTCATGAGTACGCAGAGGTGTTAGGGGACGATTCACTCAAAACACAGTTACCCGGTCGTTCGGAGGGTCTTTCGATCGGCGAGATTAGAAATATTTTCAGGGTATAGTGTATATACAATGAAGACATTTGGATCCCGAGCTGAAGTGTTCCACGGTACCGCGGAAAAGACGACCGGTGGTTTGACCAAGAAGGACTTGTTCCAAGACAAGTACGGTGCCATCAAGAGCAAGGCGGCCTCCAAGGCCGCACTCGAACGCATGGAAGAGGAAGGCAAGAAGGCTATGGTGAAAGTCTTCAAGCCAAAGAAGAGTGGCTTCAAGCTCCAGCCAAAGGCTGGTACCTCGGCGTACAAGAAGCTCATTAAGAAAATGTAAATGTAATATAAGAAGAGATGTCTCTCACTAAATGGTCCCAAGCTGTTAGACTCGCGAAGATAAAGCAGGGCATCAAGCCCGAAAAGTACGTGATGCTTCGAGGAAAGCTTCTCAAGGAAGCTCAGGCTATCTATCAACTCCTGTTAATTTCTAAGTAAATATATAGTAAAATGGCGGCCCTCGCTGGTATGTTGGGTAAAAGCATGGCTAAAAGTATGGCTAAATCTGTGGCACGCAAAGTCAAATCAGAGGCGAGAGACATGGCCGATGATTTGAAGAAGGAAGCGTTCGCAAAGGCTAAAAATTATAGAAACCAGGCACAAGCAAAGGCAACCAATTACTTGGATGCCCAAAAGCATAGAATTTATGAAACCGCGCGAGGTGCGGTATACACGAACACCAGTGGTGGTAATAAAAATTATAGGCCCACACCCGTATATAGAAATGTACCGGGTTCAAATGTGGTCACGCCCGTACAACAGGTTCCACAGATGTTTAATCGACGATAAATTGGAACCCCTTCAAAGCTTGTGGCTCGTACTTAACGAGCTGGTAAAGCTTATATGTGATACCGAACTTTTTGTTCAAGAAATACACACTGTTAATCTCTACGATCGCAGTGCCCGAGTTTCTTGAATAGAGACCATTCACGCATTCGTCGCGGATAGGATTACGTTGCTCGTCGTAGATGTGCGGCTTTATCATGCCATCTACACCCGTGTCAACTTTGACTCTGAACTTTGGTTCGCGGTCCGGACTCTCTTTGATGTTTGAGAAAAACATGGTTTTGAGTTCTTCGACAGAAACCTTTCGTTTGAAAATGGCTTCACTTTGATCACTGACGGCCTCTATGATTTTTTCTTCCATGGCCCGCATGGTTTCGTAAAATTTCTTGACGTAGTTCCCGTCTTCATCGTATCCTTTCATCGCGAAATCGAGGGACCATTTCGTTGGACCAACTTCTGGTGTGAATCCGGAAATACCAAAAGGCATGTACATTCGAGGAAATTGGACGCGAAGAGGTTTCCCTTCTTTGGTACAGAGGGAAATCTTGCGACCATCGTGTGGTTGAATTTCTAATTCATCTAGTAGATTCACGAATTTAGACATCTGTATTACAAATTTTACGCGCTAAAGCTTTAAGCAGAACAAGCCGCACAATCGGCTTCTAAACTAAATTGGATTGGTCGAGCCTTTGCTTTCGAACGCAGGTAGTACATACCTGTCTTGAGACCCTTCTTCCACGCGTAAAAGTGCATGGACGAGAGTTTGGAGAGCGTCGGACTTTCGACAAATAAATTCATACTTTGACTTTGGTCGATGAATACACCTCTGTCCGCAGCCATATCAATAATGGTCTTTTGACTGATTTCCCATACAGTCTTGTAAAGTTCCTTGAGGTCATCTGGAATATCCATGATGTTTTGGACAGAGCCATTCGCCTTCACCATGAGATCCTTCATTTCCTTAGACCAGAGACCCACAGCCTTGAGGTCATCTACCAAGTGTTTGTTGACGACCACAAACTCACCCGCGAGAGTTCTTCTCAAGTAGATGTTTTGTGTGTAGGGCTCAAAGCATTCGTTATTCCCGAGAATTTGAGAAGTACTCGCTGTAGGCATGGGCGCAAGCAATAGACTGTTTCTCGTGCCCTTCTTCACGCGTTCACGCATGGCGTTCCAGTCGTATCGATCGGAGAGCTTTGGTTCATCCCACATGTCAAACTGTAAGATGCCCTTACTGAATGGTGAACTCTGGAATGTTTGGTACGCCCCATCCGTTTCTGCGAGTTCACAAGTGGACTCGAGTGCCCCGTGATACATCGTCTCAAAGATGAGACGGTTCATTTCTCTAGACTTTTCAGAGCCAAATGGTTCTCGGCACATGATGAATACATCCGCGAGACCTTGAACACCGATACCGATGGGTCTGTGACGCATATTTGAACGCTTCGCAGTGTCCGTCGGGTAAAAGTTCTTGTCGATCACTTGGTTCAAGTTACGCGTCACCATCTTGGTGACTCTGTGGAGTTCTTCGTAGTCAAACTCACCCGTTTCCCTGTTTACAAACTTAGGAAGAGCGATAGACGCGAGGTTACACACAGCTGTTTCGTCTGCGTCGGATTTCTGAATGATTTCGACACAAAGATTGGATGATTTAATGGTTCCCAAGTTCTTTTGGTTTGACTTTTCGTTACACGCATCCTTGTAAAGCATGTATGGCGTACCCGTTTCGCTTTGAGACTTGATGATAGCCTTCCAAATTTCGGCTGCCGGGACAGTCTTGTTTGCGAGACCCTCTTGTTCATACTTTTCGTAAAGTTCATCAAATTCTTTGCCGTATACATCCGAAAGACCCTTCGCCTTGTCTGGACAGAAGAGTGACCAGTTACCCCCTTCTTCCACGCGCTTCATGAATAGGTCTGGAATCCAGAGTGCCGTAAACAAATCTCTGCATCGAGCTTCTTCGTCACCTTGATTGAGGCGAAGTTCAAGGAAATCCATGATATCCGCGTGCCAAGGCTCCAAATACACGGCGATGGAACCCTTTCTACGACCCGCTTGGTTTACATAGCGCGCAGTGGCGTTATATACACGAAGCATAGGAATGATGCCATCGGATGTGCCATTCGTACCCCGAATGTGGGACTTGTTCGCACGGATGTCGTGAACGTGAAGACCGATACCACCAGCCCATTTGCTGATTTGGGCACACTCCTTCACCGTGTCATAGATTCCGTCGATGCTGTCATCCTTATTTGACACGAGGAAGCACGAGGACATTTGTGGCCTGTGTGTACCGGCATTGAATAGAGTTGGCGTGGCGTGAATGAATAATCCCTTAGACATGGCGTCGTACGTCTCGACGACTCGTTCAATGTTTTCCCCGTGAATACCGATCGCAACGCGAGCATACATGTATTGTGGCGTTTCCATGATTTCTCCATCAATCTTTTGGAGATATCCCTTTTCGAGTGTTTTGAGACCGAAATACCCGAAATCGTAATCACGCTCCTTTTTGATGTGTTCTTCCATCTTGGAAGAAACCTTTTTGACCTCGTCCGTCACGATATTGGCTTCGTGTAACTTAGTCATGGCTTCAGAAAACGTAGAGGGTACACGCTTCTGAATATTACTCGCGACGATACGAGTCGCAAGTATCTCGTAGTCTGGATCGCTCGTGATCATACCGATACAGATCTCAGCAGACAACGTGTCTATCTCGTGTGTCTTGATGTTATCGTGCATGGACGAAAACACCTGCTGGGCGATCATGGAGGCATCGACATTTTCCGACAATCCATACGTGAGTTTTGAGATCCTGTTGGTGACCTTGTCAAACTTAACGTCTTCAACACGACCGGATCGTTTAATAACCCTCATTTTATATTTATAGTACACGCTAATTTTTTAACCCACTTACTTGAAGTCCTTGCTTCGGACTGGGACTGGGCCAGCAACTTCAGCTTGCCTGTTTCTTTGAAGAAGGTGGGTGTTAGTGAAAAATCGACCTTCAGTACCGGCCTTAGAGACCGGTGGGTAGCTCGCGATAAAGCATTCACCTGACTTGCAGACAGGGCGTGGTTGTTCGCACGCTGGAGTGCTGTAAGCTTCGTCGAAATCAGAGACAGATATTCTCATTTATAATTACTGATAGTTTTTTTCCAGGCCTATATTAAATGTGTGATAATCTTCACCTGAACTCTCTCAAGCAGTGCGAGACTCCACTGAACACACTTTTCTTCTCGTCGTTCAACGTGAATTTGCTTCAACGTGCGATACGCCAAGATTTCAAGAACAAGACGGGTGTTTCCATTGATTATCAAAGCGAGGATGATCTCTATGGTATCATGCGCGTCGTGTTCATTAACAATTCCGGTGACCACTTTACTCGCGTGAATGAGCAAGTGAAAATGATGAACACACAAGTGATTAAAACGGCGATTTCACAAATTCAATCTGGCGTCTCTCAATACATGGGATATGTACATGATATGGACAGAGGCTTAGAACCAATAAATAGACCAGTAAATACGTCTACTTACGGGAACAAGATTGATAAGAACAATAAGATTGGTGTTTAAACAAACGTCTTGTTAATGTCAGTCATACCTGGACCGTAGTCATCCGACTGATCACCGATGACTTCATCGTTACTTCCACCAACGATGACTTCTTCGACAATGTCATCTGGCTTCACGATTTGCTTCTCTGGGGCGGTCGTGACCTTGGTTTCGTCTGGTTTTATAGTGACAGTCACTGGCTTGCTGGACGTCATGTAAATGACGATACCGGTCAAAATCGCGAGCACCACAGCGGTATACAAAACACCACGCGTCTTCATTATATATTTATAATACATAAAGTTTTATCGCGAAATAGACGTATGTCCCTGAATCACTACAAGATTGAAACGGAGAAAATATGCAAACAAAAGGGGTGGGATTCCGTAGCCATAGATACCGTGTGGCTTCTTTTGACAGAAGAGATCGGCGAACTCGCGTCGGCTATTCGTCAAGTGCGGAAGACTTACAAAAAGACGGGACTCAAGAAAGAGCGAGGAACAGATGTCCTGATGGAAATGGGAGACGTGTTTAGTTATTTATTTCAGATAGCTGCGATGTTGAATGTAGACTTAGACAAGATGTGGACTGAACATGGTAAAAAAATGAAACACAAGAAATATAATCTGCGATAGTATAAAGATGCCTTTGAGCGACGAAGAATCTATCGATCGGGTGAACCCATTTGTTCAGCATGATTTTTTTATGCCTGGTACATCTAGACAAGTAGTGGACTTTGCGCCACACAAGAAGCCTGTTGAAGACGAGCCAGAAGAGGAATACCGGAGTCCGATGTGCGACTATGGAGTGATGGTCGCAGGTCGAATTGGTAAGACCGGTAATTGTCCTTTATCTAGATCCCTGTATCCAGGAAGAAATATTCAATATGATGAAGATGTACCGTTGCTTAACATGAATGAAGTTGGTAAGGAAACGAATAAACTAGCTAGTAACAAGACTATGAATAATATTGCTGGTGTAGCGACTCTGCTTCTATTAATTGCAGTACTCTAAACAGCTTTTCTAGTCTGAGGTCACTCGTGCATGTACTTATTATTTCAGGCATCTGTTGACTACATATATCCTTGATGAACCTCTTCTGCCACGAACATCGCATGTTTATGACTGGTGGAGAGAACGTGGGATCTAGAATTTTTATAGCATTCATAGTTCTCACGATGCTTCTAGTATTATTGTTTTCACATAATACACTCTCCAATTCAACTAATGCCATTTTACGCCTGGTTTCAGTTGTTTTGTGTACCATAGTATCCAAGAATTGCTCGTACCGCAACGTATCGGATATGGATTTTATTTCCGTCCAAGTGCCTATGGGTGTTGTTTCGAGTAGGTCCTGTTTGTTTTCATAACCAATTCCATTTGTGTACTTGACGTAGTCTATTTGTACTAGTGTTTTTCCGGTTTCAATATCGGTGGTCACGAGGGCGGATTTTACGAAAGAGGTCATATGACAAAATCTCTTTAATTCTCTAAGTGCTTTAAATACCTAAGTCGTGGTTTGCGAAGGTAAAAAGTAATGCCATGTACTCGTCCATCGCCAATAACACGTTCTCATATCTGGTGTCCCTCGATGAATTTCGAAACGAGGTCCCAGAAGACATTCGACCTTCGTGGGTGAAGCTTACCACGATCACGATGGTCTCAAGTTTCAAGAAGGAGATTAACATACAGAAAATTAGACAGATGTTTGAAAATATCACGCCGATACGCATTCGAAAATCGGGGTCCAAGATGGCAGAAGGCTACGAGTGGTCACTCAAGCCCACGACGTTTTACAATCAGATTACCCTGTCTTACACCGATCAATACAGTACAAAGTCGATCAAAATATTTCCAAATGGGAGTATTCAGGTTGCAGGGTGTACACATTTGACGAACTGTAAACATATCATCAAGCAACTTTCACTTTTGTTCGGCATCTGTCTCGGAAAAGACTACATCGTGCCACTCGATACCTTTCGTGTGGTGATGATAAACTCAAACTTCAGTCTTAACTGGAACATCAATCTCATGCGCACAGCCAACCATTTCGAAAATTACTCGGACGTGTTTAAGGTGTCTTTCGAGCCAGATCGTTACTCAGCGGTAAAGGTCAAGTTCAAGCCTGCTGAAGACATGAAAGAAGTGACGGCGAGTATCTTTAGCACAGGCAAAGTGATCATCACGGGAGCGGAGACTTTCAAAGAGATTGCTTTTGCGTATAACATCATAAACCAACACATAAATACCGAACCAGGTATCAGAGTGTCTAAGGTCGACCCAGATAAAATGGAGGTGTTTGATGTAGACACTTTATCAGGGCGAAATATAACAGACTTCATAAAAAAGCTGAAGTCTATGAATGTAAAATCTTGGAAACGTACCATCACCAATAGGCAAATTAATTTCTGATGTAATAGTAAATGTCTCAGCGACTTGGAATGGCCGACGGCCGATGCTTCACCATAAACTCGTCTAACCAATTGCTCAACAACTATTTGATGAACAAGAATGGTATCTCCTACGAAGACAACTACTCGTACCGCAAGCTCCTTCAAACGAAGGGACCAGAACTTCTCAAGCCCGTCCAAGACATTCAAGGTACCGCCAAGTGCTCGTCTTGCGACAAGGCCTTGTTGAACATGTCCAACATCTATTAAATACGCAAAATTAGACTAAATATAATGTGTAACCTTTCTAGAGAATGTGTCAGTGTGCCATATGTCTCAATGACGTCAGAGAGACGAGGCATAATAAACCCATAAGATGTGGGCACCTCTTTCATTCACACTGTCTAGAAAAGTGGAAAAACAAAGGTAAGCAAACGTGCCCAGTGTGTCGAAAAATATTTGATGGCGCCAACTTTAGAGTTCAGATCACCATACACAACATGTTTGAATCTTCATCGAACACAGTGAATCTTGAAAACGAGTACATATTTGACGCACTCGATATATTTTTCGATGTTGAGAACCAGACGGACTTAACGAGTCTTTTGTCTGACTTTGGAGTGAGTGTGTCCGACTTTGATCCCCTTGTTCTTAACGCAGAATGAGCTGCAATACGTCTTGTAATTTAATCCAGGGTAGTTACGACTGGCTTTTCTTGGATCTATGATGACATTACCTTTCGCATCCGTGACGAGTGGCCCTGTCGCCCATCCACGCTTGTGAGCAAATATGTTTGCCTTGAATCTCAAAATCTTACCCGGTGTGAGTTTACCCGCCTTTTTAACGCGATCCACTGGAACTTTGAAAAATCTGGCGATGGATTCATAAGTGTTTCCCTTCTTCACTTTGTATTCCACTTCATTCACCTGCTTGTAGAAATGGAAATCACCCTGTCTAAAATAGTTTGTTGGTTTCCCGGGGGCGATGAACATCATCACCTTGTAGTGCCCGGGCTTACATTTTTCTTCAGCCTTGGCTATGTATACCTTTTTGGGGTTATCCGCGACAACACGCTGTGGCAATTTCTTGCAACTCACATACGAGTGGTTCATATTACGCATACCCGCGCGCTCACCCGGGACGCTCTTGTATGAACGCTTTCTCTCGTAATCACCCACCGCATACGCATAGCAGTTGTTGTTATTTATACCTACCGCGCGACCCCACAATCTCTGTGTAAACTTGGGTTCACTTCCGCTCAGGGGAAGTCTTTTTGGTGTTTGTCCCATTAATAATATTCTAGAAAAAAATATTATTAATAGATAAATGATTCAAGGCCTTGTTAACGCTCGCAAGACTAGAGATGCTCTCACCGAACTCCTCACGTTCATCCTCGTGATCCTCATCAGCACTTTCGTGCTCCGATTCTTGTGGAACCGTTCGCTCGTGAAGCACGTCTCCGTTCTCAAGAAGCTCGATACTTTCCTCGATGCCTTCATGTTGTCTCTCGCGCTCGCCGTTGTTCGAGGCATCTAAACCTCTCTGTAGCCAGTAATCTTTTCCCCTTCGGGGCTTACCAAAGTTGGAAACGACTTGATTCCGCTGCACTGTTTTTGTTCACAGTCAACGAATTCATAGACTTTACCGTTCTTTTTCATGTAATCCAACTGTTTATTGGTCCAACCACACCATTCGGTGCCGTACACGGTCCATTTTCCCTTGCAAAACGCGCAATCACACCTCTTGCATGTGCACTTTCCTTCAATGCATCCGCATCCACAAGCACACTTCTTACCGCGACCGGTATAGAACAAAACAAGGAGAACCAAGGCAAGTAGGATAATAAACGCGATCATTATTAATTATTTCACATATTTTATTTTGAGCGCTTCGCATATCTTTTCGATCGTTTTACCCTGAGTGTCTATACCAGCCTTTTTAGCCTTTTCTATGAGTTCGCTCTTTTTGTACGTTGTACACTTTTTACCGTCAACTCTCATGTACCCCTTTGGTGCCACTGACACCTTGATGCCCGGGGATTTCTTGGCCATTCGTCGTTTCACTGGCGCGGCTTTCTTTTGTGTGTTTTTAGCCAAAATATTCTTTGCTTTTTGAATACCCGACGCCGACGCAATCTTTTTTGCAACTGGCTTTGCTTTTGGTTTTGAAATTGGTTTGGCTTTTGGTATGAATCCGAGTGGGTCTATCTTCTTTTTAATATTAGATGACCTGTAAGGTAAGAAGTACGCATCCGAAAATATTTTTTCAAACGCGGGAAAATTGGAGTGATTCGCGTTTATGCGCATTCTAAAATTCATAATTTTAGATGTATTTGAACCCTTGTAGTCATCTGGAAGTATTCTGTCTATGAACCGGATGGTTTCCATAGCAGACTCCGAACCAATGCGACTACACACTAAAAATATGGCATTTAAGAAAAGGTGGACATCGTACATGGGGTGTGATTTCTGTGATATACCCCACTCTTTATCAAGACCTTCGATAGATGGATTTTTGATGACCCTCGTAGAAGAGAGTCCATAATCCGTGAGCATGAGATTGAGGCCCACATCTTCCACCTTAAGTGTCATGTTACCAATTTTGTATGTATTGATCTGGAGGGTTGGTGTATCCGTGTTTACAAGAATATTCTTCGCATGTAAATCACCGTGTCTAAAAGATGGATACTTTTTGTGTATTCTATAGAGATTGTATAACACTTGCGTTATCATGAATCTATAATGAATGGGTCTCAAAGTATTTTTGTGTTTATTAATAAATTCTTCGAGCGCACCACTATTCGCATATTCACTATACATGATGTGTTTACCTTTACAGCTCTCGAGTGCGTACATATTCACACCACCAAATTTACTAATGAGTTTACCAATCTTGTATTCTATGCCAAGTGGCTCAGTTTGGACTTTGATGGCTATGTCTTTTTTACACTCTTTGTCCACACACCCAAAGAAAACCTCACCATATTCACCTTCTCCTATCTTCTTTGTACCAACCTTGGTTCTGATCGCTTTCTTTACTGAAAAGTTAGGGGGTTTATTGTTATTGATCGTGTAAAATATCTTATTTGGATTACAACCTATTTTTCTTATTGCTTCGGTGATTTCCTTACTTATGGCCTCGTGGTCTTTAGGAGTTCTGGCCTTACCAACCTTAGCCCTGATGACTCTGAGATTTCGCATATGCTGTTCCACCTGCATTTAATGTAGTACTAGATTTTATTCATCAACTTCGACTTCTTCTTCGTAGTATTCCTCTTCGGCACCTTCGTCGACCGTATCACCCGGAGCCTCGATGCCTTGGAAGGCAAAGGATGGGAGCTTCGTCGATTGTTCGAGGAGGACTTGAGAAAGGCGCAAACTGACACCGAACTTGTTATCGATGAACCAGATTTGAGTCACGTTGGCGATGCACATGCATCGCTGTCCCTTTTCGATGCTGTCGACCGGAACAAGTTCGCGCTTAGAGTTGTACGCTTCGGCCATGAACTCACCCGTCGGCTTGGTCATGACCTTGAGCTTGACCGTGTCCGGGTATTCTTCCTTACCAGGGCGCACGAGAGGCTTGTAAAGTGCTTCCTTCATGACCTCGACATTGTACGCCTTTCCGAGCCATTCCTTAGAGTTTGCCGCGACCGTTTCGATGATTCGCGCATCAAGTTCCTTGAGCTTGGTCGCGAGTTCAACGGCTTGCTCGTTGTCCGGATCGATAGACAAATCGAGCGAATACGACGTCTTGTTAGTCGTCTCATCGGTGAAAGCGCTCAAACCATAAGGGCTTCGCATGAATGGAAGTTGCAAGTAGAGCTTACCCTTACCGTCGGCAGTGTTAATGTATACTGTCTTGCCACCGTTCTTGTTCTTCTTCATCTTGCTGAAGACGACAGAGGACGGTTCGAAAGTGCTGGAGAGTTGGATCATGTTAGAGGACGACATCTTTTGGTATATCCTATAATGGAACCCAAACTTTAAGCACGTTATTTTTTTCTTCAGTAATTGTAACAACATAATGGGTCTCTTTAAGGATTGTGGTTGTGGATGTGGAGGGGCAAAAGCCCAGCAGAAATTTTTGATTTCTCTCATGTCCGCGCTCGTGTTTTTCATCATCGCGAATCCAGACACTTTCAGACTCACGCGCTCTATTTTCGGTTCTTGGATCTCCGGACCAACCGGGTGCCCAACCATGCGTGGTCTCGTGCTCCACACGATCGTGTTCATGCTCGTCACATGGGGTATGATGAACATAAAGAAGGAAGGGTACGCCATTCAAGAAAACGTGACCATTAAGATCGCACCAGGTCCAGCCCCAGAAGAAATGCCGGCACCACCACCAAAGATGGTCGATGCGCCATTGCCTCTCCCAGGCTTCTCTGAAGATCAAATTCAAATGTTCGATAGCGGTCTCGATCTCGCGTCTTTGGACCTCTCGACTGAAGTCGACCAACCAGTCGTAATGGAGAAGAAGGAGGTCTCCTGCCAGTGCGAAAACGGCAAGA
>Ga0255782_10003443_pt1 | contig 12000 bp, 8 predicted proteins | sample 101ome_26_FD_179980 | JGI IMG/M metagenome (GOLD analysis project Ga0255782, IMG submission 179980) | Coastal salt marsh microbial communities from the Groves Creek Marsh, Skidaway Island, Georgia - 101408AT metaG (version 2) | ecosystem: Environmental > Aquatic > Marine > Intertidal zone > Salt...
TTATCACCAAGATTAATCATTTCCAAAGTTCTATCTATATAATTTCTTACAGTATTCCAGGCACCCATATTTTTTGGTTCTTCCTGGCACCAAATAAATTCTGATTTATTATATCTTTTTAAGATGTTGGCTAAAGTTTTAACTGGAAAAGGATACAGCTGTTCTATTCTAATAAAAGTAACTCTATCATTTTTTATTTTTTCTCTTGCTTCAATTAAGTCATAGTAAATTTTTCCTGAACACATCACCACTTTTTTAATCTTCTCATCCTTTTTTTTAAGTTCCAATAAATTATTTACCTTTGAGTATGCTTCATCTTCTAAGACTCTGTGGAATGTGCTTTTTTGAGAAAAATCTGAAAAATTTGAAATACATTTTTTATGTCTTAATAAAGATTTTGGAGTCATAACTATTAATGGTTTTCTAAACTCCCTATGCATTTGACGTCTTAGAACATGAAAATAATTTGCTGGAGTAGTACAATTTACAACTTGCATATTTTCACCAGCGCACAACTGTAAGAATCTTTCTAACCTTGCAGAAGAATGCTCGGGTCCTTGTCCTTCATAACCATGTGGTAGGAGCATTACTAAACCACTAGCTCTTCCCCATTTAGACTCACCCGAAGAAATAAATTGATCTATAATTATCTGAGCTCCATTTGCAAAATCTCCAAATTGAGCTTCCCATAAAACTAGGGTTTCAGGTTCAGACAGCGAGTATCCAAACTCAAAACCTAATACCGCAAATTCTGAAAGTAAGCTATCTATTACTTCAAAATTCTTTTGTCCTACTTTAATATTATTCAAAGGTATGTATCTTTGATGATTATCTTGATTTCTAAGCACAGCATGTCTTTGACTAAATGTTCCTCTTCCTGAGTCTTGCCCTGACAATCTTACTGAAAAACCCTCGGCTAACAGCGTGCCAAATGCAAGACTTTCAGCTGTAGTCCAATCTATACCACTTTCTTTTTCAATTGATTGATTTCTCAAATCAAATATTTTTTTTAATGTTTTGTGAACAGAAAACCCTGTAGGTATTGTAGAAATTTTTTTTCCAACTGCTTTCAATAAACTAACATCAACTCCACTTGCTCCTCTTTTGTCTTTGCCTAAACCTGGCTTAAATCTCGACCACACACCATCAAACCATTTTAAATCTGATTTGTAGGTTTTAGATTGTTCGAATTCAGTTTCTAACCATTTTTTAAAATTAGTTTTATTTTTTTGTAATTCATTTTCTGAAGTAAGTCCTTCGTTACTTAGTTTTTGTCCATATAAAGAAAGTGTAGATGGATGTGACTTAATTTTTTTATACATTAATGGCTGAGTAAATGAAGGTTCGTCTCCTTCATTGTGTCCAAATCTTCTATAGCAAACCATATCTATCACAACATCTCTGTTAAATTTTTGTCTGTACTCTGTTGCAACCTTAGCACAGTGAACCACTGCTTCTGGATCATCTCCATTAACATGAAAAATTGGAGCTTGAGCAATTTTTGCGACATCAGATGGATATGGTGAGGATCTTGCAAATCTTGGCGCTGTAGTAAATCCAATCTGATTATTTACAATTATGTGAATTGTTCCTCCAATATTATGACCTGGCAATCCAGACATCGCAAAACATTCCGCAACTATACCCTGCCCGGCAAATGCAGCATCACCATGCATTAATACTGGAATAACTTTTTTTCTTTCTTTATCTTTATGAAAAAATTGTTTTGCTCTAACTTGACCGAGTACTACTGGATTAACAGCCTCTAAGTGGGATGGATTATCTGTTAAGCTGATATGAACAATATTTCCATCAAAATCTCGGTTTGAGGATGCCCCTAAATGATATTTTACATCTCCCTCAAAATCTTTTTTTGAAGAAACAGTTTTTCCAAAAAATTCGCTAAATATAGCTCTGTAAGATTTTCCCATCACATTTGCCAGTACATTTAATCTTCCTCTGTGAGGCATTCCAATTTTAATTTCTTTGGCTCCAAGATTTCCCCCTCTTTTAATTATTTGCTCTAGCGCAGGTATAAGAGCTTCACCTCCGTCTAACCCGAATCTTTTTGTGCCAACAAATTTAACATGCAAATATTTTTCAAATCCCTCAGCCTGAATAATTTTATTTAAAATTGCTTTTTTTCCATTTTCTGTGAAAGTAATATTTTTTTCTGGCCCTTCTATCCTATCTCTTATCCAAGCTTTTTCATCAGGATCACCCATATGCATAAATTCATATCCAATGGTAGAACAATATGTTCTTTTTAAAATATCTAAAATTTGATTTAAGTCAGCATACTGAAGTCCAAGAACACCATCTAAAAAAATTTTTCTATTGTAATCACTTTTTCTGAACCCATATGTTTCAGGTTTAAGTTCAGGGTGTTCTTGTTTTTTTTGAATTGAAAGTGGATCTAAATTCGAAATTAAATGGCCTCTTATTCTATAAGCTCTAATTAGCATAATAGCTCGAACAGAGTCTTTTGATGCTTGTTTTACTGATTTTAAATCTGTGCTGATGTTTTCTTCTATTAAATGATTTTTATCTTCTAAAACTTCTTCGAGTCTTTTAAACTTTTTTTCTGGCGACCAAGTTGGCCCCCGCAAATCATCAAAAACAAGTTTTTCATCTTCACTTAATCCATCGAAAAAGTTTTTCCAGCCTTTAGGGAGAGATTTTGGATCTGAAATATAATCTGCGTAAAACTCATTTATAAATTCTGAGTTCATTCCAGCGAGAAATGATGTTTTTTTATAAACTGTATTGTCGTTTGAAGAAGACATTAAAATTTATTTTAACACAAACTATAAAAAATCAACCATTAAGTTTTTGATGAAGTGTTTTGCCAATATCAGCGGGTGATTTAGAAATAGTAATCCCAGCAGATTTCATTGTCTCAATTTTATCTTCTGCTCCTCCTTTGCCTCCAGAAATTATTGCACCTGCATGCCCCATTCTTCTTCCAGGTGGTGCTGTTAAACCAGCAATAAAACCAACCATAGGTTTTTTGACTTTCTCTTTTTTGAGAAATTCTGCTGCTTCTTCTTCTGCAGATCCTCCAATTTCACCTATCATAACGATTGATTTAGTCTCATCATCTTTTAAAAAAAGCTCTAGGCAGTCAATAAAGTTTGTCCCGTTAATTGGATCACCGCCAATACCTATACAAGTTGATTGGCCCATGCCGTTTGCCGAAGTTTGTGCCACAGCTTCATAAGTGAGAGTGCCTGATCTAGAGACAATACCTACAGATCCTTTTTTATGAATATTGCCTGGCATTATGCCAATTTTACATTCATCAGGAGTTATTATTCCAGGACAGTTAGGTCCAATTAATCTTGATGAACTTTTATTTAAAATCTGTTTTACTTTAAGCATATCCAAGACTGGAATTCCTTCTGTAATACAAACTATCAATTCTATCTTAGCTTCAATTGCTTCTATTATTGCTGCACCAGCAAATTTAGGTGGGACGTATATCATTGTGGCATTAGCTGATGTTATGTCCTTTGCTTCTTGAACAGTATTAAATACTGGTAAACCAAGATGTTTTTGTCCACCTTTTTTCGGTGTAACTCCTCCAACTAATTTAGTTCCATAATTTAAAGCCTGTTCAGAGTGAAATGTTCCATGTGTTCCTGTAAATCCTTGACAAATTACTTTTGTATTTTTATCAATTAAAACTGACATTTTATTTTATTGCATCCACTATTTTTTTAGCTGCATCATTTAAATCTGAAGCTGATAAGATTTTCAAATTTGATTTATCTAATATTTCTTTACCCTCTTTAAAATTAGTGCCCGCTAATCTAACAACCAAAGGAACTGAAAGGTTTGTTTCTTTTGCTGCATCTATTACTCCTTGAGCAATAACATCGCATCTCATAATTCCACCAAAAATATTTATTAAAATCCCTTTAACGTTTTGATCTGATAAAATTAATTTAAAAGCTGCTGAAACTTTTTCTTTCGTTGCTCCACCACCCACGTCTAAAAAATTTGCTGGTTCCTCACCGTATAATTTAATTATATCCATTGTAGCCATAGCTAAACCGGCACCATTAACCATACAGCCAATAGATCCGCTTAATTTAATGTATGCTAGATCGTGTTTACTAGCCTCAATCTCAGCTGGATCTTCCTCGTTTAAATCCCTTAATTTTAAAATTTCTGGTCTTCTAAAAATAGCATTATCATCAAAATTCATTTTTGCATCTAAACAAATTAATTGATCTGATTTTGTAATAATTAAAGGATTAATTTCTATTAGACTCGCATCTTTATCAATAATAATATCATAAAGTGATTTAATAAGTTTTGAGGCTGATTCTTTCTGTTGCTCACTTAGTTTAAATACTGAAATTATACTTTTGATTTCTTTTTCGTTGGGACCTTCCTTTTTAAAATCTATTTTTTTTGTGATAATTTTTTCTGGACTTTCAAAAGCCACCTTTTCTATATCCATTCCACCTTCTGTACTACTTATAAAAGCTACTTTTGCGGTCTCTCTATCTACAAGACAGGATAGATAAAATTCATTTGATATTTCTGATGCTTCTTCAATATATAGTCTTTTTACTTCTTTTCCTTCTGGTCCTGTTTGATGAGTTACCAGTATCTTTCCCATCATTTTTTTTGCCTCTTTATTCAATTCTTCAATACTTTTAACTAATTTTACACCGCCTGCCTTTCCTCTTCCGCCAGCATGGATTTGTGCTTTAAGGACGAATTCTTTACTTTTCAGTTTTGATATTTTTTCTTTAATTTCGTTTAAGGATAAAATTACTACTCCATTCGATACTGGAGCACCATATTCTCTAAGAATTTCTTTAGCTTGGTGTTCGTGAATATTCATTTATAGTTGATATTACTACCATAAAATTTAAATTAATCTATGATGAATTCTAAATACTTAGTATTAGTACCAGTTTATAATGATTGGAAAAATCTATCTAAACTAATATCAAAAATAAATCATATATTTAAACATCAATTAAAAAATAATTTTCATCTTATAATTATAAACGATTGTTCAACAGAAGATTTCAATATTAAGAAATTAAAGTTATCTCAAGTCAAAAAAATTCATAAGATATCTCTGAAACATAATGTTGGTAGTCAAAGGGCCTTAGCGATAGGGATAAAATATATTTTTCTAAATTTTAAAAAAAAATTTAGAATAATTATAATGGACTCGGATGGACAAGATAATCCAAAGGGAATATTAAAGATGATAAATTTTGCAGATAAAGAAAAAAGTTTTTCAGTTGCTGCTAATAGAGGTCAAAGATCTGAAGCTTTATGGTTTAAAATATGTTATGAAATTTACAGTTACTTTATTTTATTTTTTTCATGTAAAAAAATAAGATTTGGAAATTTTAATATTATTTTATCCGAACATTTGGGAAAATTATTAAAAAATTCTGATTTATGGAGTGCGCTACCTCCGGTGATTTCTCTAAATTTAAAAAAAGTAAAATACATAACAATCGACAGAGAAAAAAGATATTCTGGTAATTCGAAAATGAATCTTATTGGTTTAATTTTTCATGCTTTAAAAGTTTTTTCAGCTTTAAGAAAAAATATTTTAATTTTTTCTATATTTTACATAATATTAATTTTGAGTATTCTTTTAAAAAACTTTGAAGTGATAAGTTTCTTTTTAATATTTGGAATAATTTTACTGAACTTAAGTAATTTTTTACTAAGCTGCAACAACAAAAAAAAATTTTTAAAAAATTACAAGGTTATCAACATAATAAAAGTTTAACTACAATTCATTATACGTATTTCATAAAGCATTTCATTTAATCTGTTTTTCTTGTAACATTTTTTCTGCAACAAATATTCAAAATTGATTTTTTTAAATTCTCTTTTTCTAGACTCAACTACATAAATTGTTTTGATCTTTTTTTTATTCAAAATATTATTAAACCTTTTAAAGTAATGATCTCTAAATTTGCTTTCATTGGTTGATGGGTACGTGTTATTATTTGGAAAATACCATCTATTAGGAATATTAAGTTTTTTTTCTAAAATTAAAGAGAAAAATTGATAATGTGTAATTACCATTAATTCCTTTTCTTCATTATTTTTTATCGTATCTATAGTTTTCTTAAGTAAACTTATTTCTTTATTAGGATTTGAGCTGTAATGAATAGGTGTAATCCATTTCAACTCATTAAATTTATTACTTAATTTTTTTGCACTGACAGCATTATTCAAATTTATATTTTGTAAATCCATAAACTTTCTTTTTGAATTATAAACATCATTATATTTTGCGGTAACAAATAAAATATAAATTATAAAAAAAATATTTATTTTTTTATTTTCAATGTTAAAAAAATCTTTTAATTGAATAATAAAATAAGCGCATAAAATTGGGATTAAACTAAAAATAAATGTTTGATTTGCTGTTATCAATTGATGAAAAATAAAAGCTATTGTGCAAAATAAAATAAATAAATTTATAAGAATTTTCTTATTAAAAAATTTTTTTTTTTTTGATATTAAGATAAACAAACAAATAAAATTCATCAAAATAAATACATTTATAAATTTAAAGTGGCCTACAACACCTCTAGATGTAAATTTTTTCACAAGATTAGCTGCTTGATACGCTTCTTCCTTTCCTAGAATTCTAGAGGATCCAAATTCTAAAGGGAAAAAAATTATTTGAATAAGAAAATCTCTTATTGGAACTTGAGTTAAAATAAAATAAAAGCCTAGAAGAATAAAAGTATAAATAGAACCCTCTAGAAAATATTTCAAAAATTTTTTATCTATAAAAACATAATGAACAAAAATGAAAAATAAAATTATTAAATTAATTAACCCAGAAGGTAATTGCATACATAAGAAGGACGCAACCATTAATGTTGGTAATATTTTCCAATAAATTTTTCTACTTTTATTAACAGCTAGTGTAAAAATTAGAATTGAGGCTAAGCTAAAAATTAAGGCATGTTGGTATGAAAAAGGTGTGCCTGCTACTGGATAACATAATATAGAAAAACTAATACTTAAAATGAAGTTTAAAAGTAAGTTTTTTATAAAATTATTTAAAAAAAAGAAAAATAAAATAGTAATACAAGCATTAATTGTTGAAGAGTGAAACACGTAAGCATTCCAATTAGCTCCAAAAATATAAAAGAACAAGGATTGTATATAATCTATTAGTATTCCAGAAATTACCCAATAATCTTTAATTGGATGATATCCTTTAGTAATTAGATAACCAGTATCAAAAAATGAAAAAGTATCTATTGGATATAATCCAATATTGCTGTAATAAAAATTTATGAAAAATGCAAAAATTGATAATAAAAAATATAAAATAAAAGAGGTGTAAGGTAGTTTAAAATTCATTTAGATGATATTTATCATGAAACTTATTTAATAAAAATACATATGTTTAAAATAATAAATAAAATTAAGTTTTCTCATGACGAAAATAGAATGAAGTCTGAAGGTGACGTTAATAGCTCTTTAAATCATTTTGATAAAAATAAAAATCTTCAAGTTTTACTTAACCAAAGGTTTAAATGGATGAATAATTTTATAAAAGAAAACAATAAGGGTTTGGAAGTAGGTGCGGCTGCAGGATTTTCCAAAAATTTTATAAGATGTAAAGATTTTAAAATAAGTGATTTTTCAGATCATACTCACTTAGATTATAAGAAAATAGATGCTCAAAATACAGGTTTTGAAAAAGATAAGTTCGATTTTGTAATTTCATCTAATATGATTCATCATCTACCTTTCCCTGTTACTTTCTTCAAAGAAATGCATCGTATTTTAAAAATTAAAGGTAGACTGATTATATTTGATGCTCATTGTTCTTTTTTACTTCAATTAATCCTGATCCTAATGAAACATGAGGGTTTTGATTTCACAAAAAATGTTTGGAGCGAAACTGAACCTGCTACAGATAAAAATGATTTGTGGTCAGGAAATAGTGCTATACCGTATCTAATTTTTAACAATAATGAAAAATTTAAGGAAAAATTGGGTGATAAATTTAAAATATTACATTTAGAGAGATGCGAATGCTTTCTTTTTTTAAACTCCGGAGGTGTTACTTCAAAAACTTTTTATATTCCTCTTAGCAATACTTTTCTTAAATTAATTATATTATTTGATAAACTTTTATGTAGATTTTTCCCAAAAATCTTTGCCTTAGGATACAAAATAGTCTTAGAAAAAAAATAATTTATAAGTAAAATTTTAAGTTAACGAAGGATCAATTTTTTTTGCAGCATCAAATAGCTCTCTTACTGCACTAATTGATTTGTCAAAGTTCTTTTTTTCCTCTGATGATAGATTAAGTTCAACAATTTTTTCGACCCCATTTGATCCAATTATTACCGGCACTCCAGCATAAATATCCTTAACTCCGTACTCACCATTTAAATAAACTGCACAGGGAAGTTGTTTTTTAAAATTTTTTAAATAGCTCTCTGCCATTTCAACTCCTGAAGCTGCTGGGGCATAAAAAGCAGAGCCTTTTTCTAAATATTTCACTATTTCCGCACCACCTTTTTTTGTTCTATCCACGATTTGGTCTAGTTTTTCTTTTGAGATTTTTCCATCTTTTACTAGTTCTTCTATTTTTTTTCCATCAACTTCTGTTGAACCCAACATAGCAACCATAGAGTCACCGTGACCACCCAGAACAAATGATTTAATCTTCTGAACAGAAACTTCTAATTCTTGAGATAGAAAATAAATAAATCTTGATGAATCTAAAATTCCTGCCATACCTACCACTTTATTTTTAGGTAATCCTGAATATTTTTGTAAGGCCATTACGATAACATCTAAAGGATTAGTTATGCATATAACGAACGCATTTGGTGATGTTTTTTTAATTCCTTCAGCTACCTGTTTTATGATCTTAAGATTTATACCAAGCAAATCGTCCCTGGTCATACCTGGTTTTCTAGGCACTCCTGCGGTAATAATAATAACATCTGAATTTTTTGTGTCTTCATAATTATCAGTACCGATAAGATTAACATTGAAGCCATTCACTGGTGATGATTGAGCGATATCGAGTGCTTTACCTTTTGCTATACCAGCCGCAACATCAAATAAAACTACATCTGCTAATTCTTTTAATGCAATTAAATGAGCTAGAGTTCCACCAATTTGGCCTGCTCCGATTAAAGTAATTTTTTTTCTCATTAATATCCTTTTTGTTATTTCATTGTTGGCATAACAAATTCTGGGTCAGATCTAAGACCTGATGGCCATCTAGATGTAATTGTTTTTAATTTAGTGTAAAATCTAACACCTTCTGGGCCATGCATATGTTGATCTCCAAACAGAGATCTTTTCCAGCCACCAAAACTATGAAATGCCATGGGAACTGGTATTGGAATATTAATACCAACCATACCTATTTTAGCTTTATTAGAGAAGGTTCTTCCAGAATCACCGTCTCTTGTAAATATGCTTACACCATTACCGAACTCGTGGTCATTTACTAATTGTAAGGCTTCATCAAAATCTTTAGCTCTAACTACAGATAGAACTGGACCAAATATTTCCTCTTTGTAAATTCTCATATCCTTTGTAACATGGTCAAACAAGCATCCTCCTATATAGTATCCTTTTTCGTATCCTTGAATTTTAAAATCTCTTCCGTCGACAACTAGTTTAGCTCCTTCTTTTTCCCCAATGTCTACATAGCCTTTTACTTTTTCTAAATGTTCTTTGGTAACTAGAGGTCCCATTTCAGATTGTTTATCCATACCAGGACCAACTTTTAGCGCTTCAACTTTTTTTGCTAAAGAAGATACTAACTTATCTCCAACTCCTCCAACCGCTACTGCTACTGATTGTGCCATACACCTTTCACCTGCAGAGCCATAAGCAGCGCCCATTAAACCATTAACTGCTTGATCTAAATCGCAGTCTGGCATTACAACACAGTGATTTTTAGCTCCACCTAAAGCTTGGACTCTTTTTTCGTTCTTAGCACAATTTTCATAAATATATTTTGCGATTGGTGTTGAGCCTACAAAGCTTATAGCTGCAACATCTTTGCTATTAATTAATGCATCAACAGCCTCTTTATCTCCGTTTACAATGTTGAGAACCCCATCTGGTAGTCCTGCCTCTTTTAAAAGTTCAGCTAATCTAATAGAACAGGACGGATCTTTTTCTGATGGTTTTAAAACAAATGTATTTCCACATGCTATTGCCATTGGAAACATCCACATTGGTACCATAGCGGGAAAATTAAAAGGTGTTATACCAGCACAAACTCCTAATGGTTGTCTAATAGACCAACTATCAACGTTAGTTCCAACATTTTCAGTAAATTCACCTTTAAGCATTTGTGGAATACCACAAGCGTACTCAACAACCTCTAGGCCTCTTGTTAATGATCCTTTTGCATCTTCATAAACTTTACCATGCTCTGAAACTATAATTTTTGTAAGTTCATCAGAGTTTTTTTCAATTAACTCTTTAAATTTAAACATTATTCTAGCTCTCTGAAGTGGAGGCTTGTTTGACCATGACTCAAAAACATTTTTTGCATTAATAATTGCTTCATTTACATCTTTAGCGCTAGCTAGTCTTACCTCTGCACTTTGTTCTCCTGTGGCTGGATTAAATACTTTTCCTGTTTTTTTTGAATTACCAGTAAAAGATTTACCGTTTACAAAGTGATTAATCGTTTTCATGATGATTGAATAAATAAGGATTTAACCTGTTGCAAGCATTTTCTTAATAGAACCAATTGCTTTTGCAGGATTTAATCCCTTAGGACAAGAATTGGTACAATTCATGATAGTATGACACCTATATAATTTTAGCTCGTCCGCTACCTTTTTTAACCTCTCTTTTTTACCTGCGTCTCTACTGTCATTAATCCATCTATAAGCTTGCAACAGAACAGCTGGACCTAAATACTTATCACCATTCCACCAATAACTTGGGCAAGATGTTGAGCAACAAGCACAAAGTATGCACTCGTAATATCCATCTAATTTTTCTCTATCTTTTTGAGATTGTTTTAATTCAATTTTTTCTTCACCAGTTTGTTGTGTTTGAAGCCAAGGTTTAATTGACTCGTATTGTTTATAAAGAGTTGTCAAATCACCTATTAAATCTTTAACTACTTTTAGATGCGGAAGTGGATAAACATTTAAATCTCCATTAATATCTGTATGAGATTTAATACAAGCAAGAGTATTTACGCCATCAATATTCATTGCACATGAGCCGCACACTCCGTGTGCGCATGATCTTCTAAAAGTTAGTGACGGATCAATTTCATTTTTAATCTTAAATAAAATGTCTAGTACTTTTGGGCCACAATTATCCATATCTACTTCAAAAGTGTCTACTCTAGGATTTTTGCCTGTAGATGGATCCCATCTGTACACATTTACTTTTTTTAAATTTTTGGAATTTGATTTATCTTTGTAATACTCACCAACTTCAATTTTTGAATTTTGAGGGAGGTTGAATTGAGCCATTATTAATAAACTCTCTCTTTTGGTGGAAAATATTGTACATCGTTTGTTAATGTTCTAGAATGTACATCTCTATACTTTATCTCAACTTTTTTATCACTTTGCCACGCTAAAGTGTGTTTCATAAAGTTTTTATCATCCCTTTTACTATAATCTTCTCTTGCATGAGCACCTCGGCTTTCTTTTCTATGATATGCAGAGTCCATTGTAGTTAAAGCTTGTCTAATTAAATTATCAAATTCCAAAGTTTCTACTAAATCAGTATTAAATAGTAATGACTTATCTTTAACTGATATATCTTGAAGACCTTCATAAGGTTTTCTAATTTGTTCAACGCCTTCTTTTAAAGTCTTTTCTGTTCTGAAAACTGCACATTTTGATTGCATTGTTTTTTGCATCTTTAATCTTAGTTCTGAGGTTTTCGTTGAACCATTAGAATTTCTAATTTTGTCAAATCTATCTAAACACTTGTCAGTTTCGGATTTTGAAACTTCTTCATGTGGCA
>Ga0255782_10003448_pt1 | contig 11991 bp, 14 predicted proteins | sample 101ome_26_FD_179980 | JGI IMG/M metagenome (GOLD analysis project Ga0255782, IMG submission 179980) | Coastal salt marsh microbial communities from the Groves Creek Marsh, Skidaway Island, Georgia - 101408AT metaG (version 2) | ecosystem: Environmental > Aquatic > Marine > Intertidal zone >...
AAGCTTGTTTGCTATTAAAGCAGGTCAATATTCCATTACCAATCGGTTTTTTTGAATTGATAGATAAATTTATTAAGCCATTCGTAATTGCAGAAGAAATAAAATCAAAGTTAGGCGTTTTACCTTTAATAATAGACCCTAAGGCAATAAATCCGTCATACTTTTTAATATTTCTTGAAATAACAACTGGAATTTCAAATGCACCTGGGACTTCTAATATTTTAAAAGTTACCTTATTTCTTTTTAATTCTTTAACTGCTGTATTTAATAAGCCTTGGGTATTGTTATACTTCGATCTGATTATACAAACTTTTATATTTTTCATTTAATAATTTCTTGGTTTACTATTCTAATACCATATCCATCAAGACCAATTATTTTTTTCTTGGCTCTAGAAACTAGTATCATATTTTTTACTTTTAACTCCTTAATTATCTGAGCTCCAATTCCATAATATCTAAGAATATTAGTACTATCGATAGTTTCGCCAGAAATTAATTTTGAATTATTGTTTTTAATAAGTATCAATACGAAATTATTAAATTTGTTTAAGTAATTAATAGCTTTCATAAAAATATTTTTCTTTGTATTAATTAATTTTTTTGGATTTTCAACAGACAATACTCTTACTCTTACTTTTTTTGCTGGGCCTAAATTTCCTTTAGTAATTGCATAATGATTTTGATTATCTAATTTATTTTTGAATATTTTAACTTGAAAAGAACCTATCTTTTTAAAATTTATTTTTTTTTCATTGTCTAAAAAAACTAACTTTTCATTCTTTAATCTATAAGAGATTAAGTCTTCAATGCTTCCTATTTTAATTTTGTGTTTAAATGCAAATTTTTTTAGATCATCAAGTCTTGCCATACGACCATCTTCGTTCATCACTTCACAAATAACAGAACTAGGATTTAATTTTGCAAGTTTAGAAATATCTACAGAAGCTTCTGTGTGGCCTGCTCTTTCTAAGACACCACCATTCCTAGCTACCAGTGGAAATATATGACCAGGTGATACAATGTCCTTTTTTTTGGCATTAACATTTATTGCTGATTTAATTGTTTTAGCTCTATCAAAAGCTGAAATACCTGTTGTTATACCTTTGCGCGCTTCTATCGAGACCGTGAATGCAGTCTGCATTCTAGCTTTGTTTACTGCAGACATTAAAGGCAACCCTAATTTATCTACTTGTTTTTTTGTAAGGGCTAGACAAATTAATCCCCTGCCATGTTTAGCCATAAAATTTATACTCTTGGAATTAGCTCTAGAAGCAGGAATAACCAAATCTCCTTCATTTTCTCTATTTTTATTATCAACTAAAATAAAAATTTTACCTTTTTTTGCTTCGTCAATAATTGTTTTAATAGGTGATAAAGAAGCTTGTTTCATTTTTTTAACTTAAAATTTTTTTAAAATATTTTAAAAAAATATCATACTCGATATTAACTAGATCACTATTTTTTAAATATAAAAGATTAGTTAATTTTAGCGTGTGAGGAATAACACTTACTTCAAAAATTCCATTACCTAAAACATTTGCAATCGTTAATGACACACCATTTATTGAAATAGAACCTTTCTCAATTAAATTATCTTTATCTTTTTTAGGAATTTGAAACTGAAAAACCCAATTATTATTTAATTTGGTAATTTTTTTTACTCTGCCAGTAATATCAACGTGACCTTGGACATAATGACCTGAAACTTTGGTTCCATAATTAATTGATTTTTCAAGATTAACAAGATCATTCAATTTGACGTTTTTAAAAGCTGTTTTGGAAAGCGTTTCTTTAGATAAGTAAAAGAATATTTGATTTTGTTTAATTTTAATTAAAGTTAAGCATGCTCCGTTGCAAGCAATAGAGCTACCAATATCAGATCTTTTAAATTTTAAAGTTGTCCGAATTGAAATTATTCTTGAATTAGAACTTTTTTCAATTCTTGAAACTTTGCCGGTTTTGTAAATTATACCATTAAACATTATTGAGTCTTAGTTTGATACAAACTATCACCTTTTAAATTTATTAAAACTTTGTTTTTATTAGACATTAATCTTTTTACATAATTAATTTCTGAAGTATTTATTCCATTATTTCTTAAATATTCAGATGATTTGAAGATAAAAAAATTATTAATGAGTTTTTGATTTAGCAAAGCATTTATAAAAGTAAGGCCAGACTCAACAAAAATTCTATAAAATTTTAATCTTTTTAGTAAAAAAAATATTTCTTTTAAATTGTTATTATTACTAGTTTTTTTTAAATAAATTACCTTAACCCCATTTTTAGAAAAAAAATTTGCTTTATTAGAGTTTTTTTTAAAAGTTAATAAGTAAATTTTTGAGTTTTTATTTTTTAACAGTCGTAAATTCTTCTTAATTTTAAAATACCTATCTAAAATAACTATAGATGGAGATTTTTTTTCTAAATTTTCTATTCTACAATCTAGCAAAGGATTATCTTCGTTAATTGTTTTGTAGGTCGTTAATAAACAATCATATTTACTTCTAAAAAAATTTCCCAATCTTCTAGAATATTGGTTAGTAATCCATTTTTTGCTTTTGTTAATAGAATATAAATCTTTAGATAAAGCAATTTTACAGTCAATTATTGGTAATTGATTATTAAATTGTTTAGAAAAACTTTTATAAAAATTTAATCCAAAGTTATCTAATAATCTAGAGTTTGTATTAATTTTCCTTTTATTTAAAATATTCGTTGATTTATTTTTTGATCTTGGATCAAAGTCTTTAACAGAAAAATAAACTTTTTTTACTTTTTTATTTATTATTATATTTGTGCAAGGTGGTGTTAACCCATAATGCGAACATGGTTCTAAACTGACATGTAAAGAAGAATTTCTAAAATCAATTTTTTTATTTAAAGCATTGAATTCTGCGTGAGGTCTCCCATTTAATGAAGTAAAACCAGAAGAGATGACAGAACCATTTTTTTCGACAACACAGCCAACAGATGGATTAGAGCTAGTTGAACCAATATTAATTTCTGCTAAATTAAAAGCTAGTTTCTGAAAAAAAATCTTTTTATTCTGACTTGTAGACATTTAAGTTACCAACAAATTGTTCAAAATCTTTTGCTTCTTTGAAATTTTTGTAAACAGAAGCAAAACGAACATAGGCAACTTGATCTAAATTGGCTAACCCTTCCATAATAAATTTTCCAATTGTAGATGTAGGAATTTCGCTTTCACCAAGTCCTTCAAGGTTTCTAACAATTTTAGAAATAAATTTTTCGACACTGTCACTATCTATTGGTCTTTTTCTTAAAGCTATTCTTATAGATTTAGAAATTTTATCTCTATCAAATGGAGCTCTTTTACCATTTCCCTTTATTACGGTTAATTCTTGAAATTGCACTCTTTCAAAAGTTGTGAATCTTTCTTTTCTTTCGCAACCACAGAGTCTTCTTCTTCTTATAGCTGTGCCGTCTTCCGTCGGCCTAGAGTCTACTACAGAGGTATCTTTCTCTTTACAAAAAGGACAAAGCATAGTTATTAGTTAATTTTTAGCTACTATATATAGGAAAAGAAGCACAAAGATCAATTACCTCTTTTTTAACTTCTTCCTCAGCTTTAGAATTATTTTCAGGGTTTTTTGCTAATTCTTTTAATAATTTTGAAATTAATTTTCCAACTAGTTCAAATTCCTTTTCTTTAAAGCCTCTAGTAGTACAAGCTGGTGTGCCAAGCCTAACTCCAGAAGTAATCATTGGGCTTTGTGTGTCAAAAGGGATAGCGTTTTTGTTGCAAGTGATATTCGCATTCCCTAAACTTTTTTCAGCAAGTTTGCCAGTTAAACTAAAACTTCTTAAATCCAACAACATTAAATGAGTATCTGTTCCTCCAGAAAAAATTTTAAAATCATTGTTAATTAAAGTTTCTGATAACTTTCTAGCGTTTTTAATTACTTGCTTAGTATATTCTTTAAAACTTTGATCTAATGCTTCTTTAAAACACACAGCTTTGGCAGCAATAACATGCATTAAAGGTCCTCCTTGTAAGCCAGGAAAAATTGCTGAATTAAATTTTTTTATAAGTTCCTCATTATTAGTTAAAATAATTCCTCCTCTTGGTCCTCTTAAAACTTTATGTGTTGTAGAAGTTACTACATCAGCGTATTCAGTTGGATTTGGATATTCGCCTCCAGCAACAAGCCCTGAAAAATGAGCCATATCAACTAATAAGTATGCACCAACTTTTTTGGAGATTTCTTTAAATTTTTTAAAATCCACTACTCTTGAATAAGAACTACCACCTGCAATTATAATTTTAGGTTTGTGTTCAAGAGCTAGTTTTTCAACATTTTCATAATCAATTAATCCAGTCTCTGGATTGACGTCATAATGTATTGCATTAAACCATTTTCCAGATTGCGCTGGCTTTGCGCCATGAGTTAAATGACCACCTGAATTTAAGCTCATACCTAAAATGGTATCACCTGGTTTAATCAAAGCTAAATATACTGCTGCGTTAGCTTGAGCGCCTGAGTGCGGTTGTACGTTAGCATATTTGCAATTGAAAAGTTTTGTAACTCTTTCAATCGCAAGATTTTCTGCAATATCTACAAATTCACATCCACCATAATATCTTTTGCCTGAATAACCTTCAGCGTACTTATTGGTAAGTACTGATCCCTGTGCTTCTAACACAGCTTTAGAAACCATATTTTCAGATGCGATTAATTCTATGTGATTAGTTTGCCTGATAAATTCTTTCTTAATTGAATCAAAAACTTCTATATCGGCAGTCTTAAGATCTTGATTAAAAAAATTTTTATAAAAACTGTTATCCATATTATAGTTTATATTTTTTTGACTCTTCTTAAATGTCTTCCACCTTCGAATTTAGTATTTATAAAATATTTTATAAAATTTAAAGCATCTTTTAATTTTATCATACGAGCACCTAAGCAAATAATATTAGCATCGTTGTGCTGTCTAGATAATATTGTATTTTTTTTTGTAAAGCATTGAGCGGCTCTTATGCCTTTAAACTTATTTGCTGACATGGCCATACCAGTACCAGAACCACAGACTAATATTCCAATATGGCTTCGTTTTAATATTACTCTTTTAGCAACTTTCTTTGCATAATCTGGGTAGTCAACTGAGTCTGGCTTGTAGGGACCTAAATCTATTACGGAAATACTATTTTTAATTAAGAAATCCTTGATTTTTTCCTTATAATCATATCCTGCATGGTCTGAGGCTATACAAAGTTTAGAAAATAATGTTTTCACTGTAGTTAAATTTACCTTTCAATAAATTACTTTAATATCAAGATATAATATAATATTTGTCGCATACTATATATTTTTTACTTATCATGAAAATTACTAGTTCATATCCCTCTCTAAGAATGAGAAGAAATAGAAAATCTGACTGGATAAGAAGATTAGTTTCAGAACACAACCTATCAACGAATGATTTAATATTGCCTTTGTTTGTGAAAGAAGGCGTGAAGAACAAAGAACCAATAAAATCAATGCCAAACATATACCGTTACTCAATAAACGGTTTATGTAAGATAGTTGAAAAAGCATGCAAATCAAAAATACCCTTAATTGCTTTATTTCCATACACAAATTCCAATAAAAAAAATTCAGAAGCAACAGAGGCCTTCAATCCCAATAATATAATTTGTAAATCACTTAGAGTTCTAAAAAAAGAATTTAAAGATGATATTGGTATTATGTGTGATGTAGCACTTGACCCATATACAGACCATGGACACGATGGAATTTTAATGAAAAATAAAATTGAAAATGATGAAACCATTCAATTATTAATAAAGCAGTCAATTCTTCAAGCAGAAATGGGTTGCGATATTATTGCACCATCAGACATGATGGATGGAAGAGTTGGAAAAATAAGAAAAGCTTTAGATGCAAATAATTTCAAAGATGTGCAAATTGTTTCATATGCAGTGAAATATGCTTCTAACTTTTATGGTCCTTTTAGAGACGCTGTTGGGTCTAAAAAAAGTTTAAAAGGAGATAAAAAAACTTATCAAATGGATTACAGAAATTCTTCAGAGTCTTTAAGAGAAGTTGCTCTAGATATTAAAGAAGGAGCTGACATAGTAATGGTAAAACCTGGTATGCCCTATTTAGATATAATCCGAAACATTAAAGAAAATTTTAAATTACCAATTTTTTCTTATCAAGTTTCAGGAGAATATTCTTTAATTAAACATGGAATAAAACAAGGAATAATAAACTCAGACGCAGTAATAGAAAGTTTAATTTCATTAAAACGAGCAGGCTCAAATGCAATTGTTACTTATTTTGCATTAGAAATTTGTAATCAATTAAAATAATTTTCTAAAATAATTCTTGTTTTAGGAAAAATTAAATTATTAGGTAAAAAAAACTTATTCAGTAATAAATTCCTTGTAAAATTTAAACCTACTGACACGTCTTTATTATTAAAATTTTCATTTAAATTTTTTTCTATTAAAAATTTTGGGACTAAATATTTTGTATTATCAATAAGAATACTAATATTATTTGAATTTGCTTGTTTAAGATCTCTTTTAAATTGCTCTAAAAATGGGTCGTAACCTAATTCTTTTAGCAAATTTAATTCCCAAAAATTGTAAGATAATATCCAGTTGTTATTATTAAGTTCATCAATAAAGCTATTAATTGATTTAAAAATTTTTTTATAAGGCTGTGCTTCAGGAAGTAAAACATTCAAAATTGAAGACAAAGATAATAATGCTGAAGTAATTTTTTTATCGTTAAAAAACCTGGGTGAAATAGCTTCTAATAATTCGGTTTTAAAATAGCCCATTTTACTCTCAGATTTTGACGTATGAAAAACAACAATTTTATTTGCTATTTGTAAATGATTTCTTACTTTCCTTGAATTACCACCATAAACAACACCGCTAACCTTGCCATACTCTTGGGTAAACACATTTATGATATTTGCATTTTCTCTAAATTTTATTTTAGATAATAAAAAACCTTCATCTTGCCAGTTCATCTTGATTAAATCTTCAAATCAATTAATAATTTTTTAGCAGCGTTTTGCTGAGCATTTTTTTTCGAATTTCCTTTTGCAAAAAATTTTTTTGAATTTTTTATTTGCACCTCAACATTAAAAACAGGATTATGATGGGGTCCAGTTTGTTTCTTAATAGTATAAACAGGTAAAGTTTTATATTTTTTTAAACTATATTCTTGTAATTGCGTTTTTGCATCTATTTCAGTTACAGAAGATTTGTCTAAGTACTCTTTCCAATTATTTAAAATAAATTTTTCTACAATATTTAAACCTTGGTCAATGTAGATAGCACCAATTAAAGCCTCCAAACCATCGCTTAATATTTTATCCTGGGACTTATTTATATTTTTGTAGGATTTACCGGTAACAATATATTTTTCTAATTTAATTTTTTTTGCAACTAAATAACAAGTTTTTTTATTAACTAAATTTGCAAATTTTTTATCAATTATCCCTTCACTTTCTGTGGGATAAATTTTTAAAAGAACATTGGCTACACTTAACCCTAAAACACGATCACCTAAAAATTCTAACTTTTCATTATTTTCTAAATTGTTAAAACTTTTATGTATTAAACTTTTTTTTAATAATTCTTTGTCTTTGAATTTAATTCCTATTGTTTGTTCTAAATTACTTAAAGTTTCTGTCATTTTAATATATTAAAAAACCTGTCTATTCTTAAAGAATTTTTCCAATTCCAAAATTTAAAAACACTTCCTGAAATTGTGTCATTAGAAAAAAATATCATTTTAGCATTACCTACTAAATTTTCGTTTGAAACATATCCTACACTTGAAAGAAAACGGCTATCTTTTGAACAGTCTCTATTATCACCTAAAAGAAAATAATGATTTTCTGGGACAATATATTTATCTGTGTTTTTCATAGTCCCAGCATTATTGTAAACAGCTATATATTCTACGCCATTAGGAAGTTTCTCTTTAAATGCGCTTACTTCTGGAGAAAAAATTCCACATCTAATTTCATATTTTTTATCTACTTTTACTCGTTGAATTTTTTTATCATTTAAAAATATTTCTCCCTCAACAAATTGAATTGAATCTCCAGGTAATCCTATAAGTCTTTTTATATAATCAGTTCTGTTGTCAGCCGGCGTTTTGAAAACTACAAGGTCACCATAATTGGGTTTATTAGCAAAAAATCTATTTGAAAAAATTGGTGGACTAAATGGAAATGAATGTTTGCTGTAACCATAAGTCATTTTAGATACAAATATTCTATCTCCAATTAATAAGGTTGGTTCCATGGATGATGATGGAATATAAAATGGTTGAACAAATAAGGATCTTATTAGTACAGCTATTACTAAAGCGTAAAATAAGGTTTTAATATTCTCTATTATTTTTTTTTTCATTATTGTTCAATTATTACCATTGCTACTGCATGGGTTCTTTCATCAGATAACGATAAATACACTTTGGCTTTTTTAATTTTTTTTAATACTACACTTTTGGTTTTACCGCTTAATTTTATACTTGGTTTTCCCTTTATATTGTTAACAACCGTGATTTCATTGAAAGAAATACCTTCTGAAATACCTGTGCCCATAGCTTTTGAGAATGCTTCTTTGGCAGCAAACCTTTTAGCAAAAAAAGAGGATTTATTTTTTAAGGATCTCGCTTGTTGAATTTCTGACTTTGAATAAATTCTATCAATAAAATTTTTATTTTTTATACTTTTTCTAATTCTTGAAATCTCGATTAAATCTATTCCTGCTCCAAAAATTTTTGACATTTTTATAATATTTTCTTAAATTTTTTAATAACATTTCCTAATCCTAAAAATATAGATTCACCGATAATAAAATGCCCTATATTAAATTCTTGTATCGACTTAATTTTAGAAATAATTTTAGCTGATTTATAAGTTAATCCATGACCAGCATGAACTTCTATTCCCATATTTGAACATAAATTTGCAGCGTCTCTTATTTTTCTTAATTCATTTGAATAAAATTTTTTTTCATTAATTAATCTGCATATCTTTCCAGTATGAAACTCTACACAATCCGTATTTAAATATTGTGCTTTATGAACATCAGATATTTTTGGCTCGATAAACAAACTTACTCTTGAACCATTTTTTTTTAATTTTGAAATGATTAACTTTAAATAACTTTTTTTATAATCAAGGTTTAATCCACCTTCTGTAGTGACTTCTTTTCTTTTTTCTGGGACAATACAAACAAAATTTGGTTTATGTTTTAAAGCAATATTAAGCATTTCCTTTGTGGCAGCTATCTCTAGATTTAATGGAATTTTTAATTTAGTTTTAATTTCTTTAAGGTCACTATCTTTAATATGTCTACGGTCTTCTCTTAAATGTATTGTTACTGAATGAGCGCCATGTTTTTGAGCAATCAAAGCTGCTTGTAAAGGGCTAGGATGGTTCTCGCCTCTTGCATTTCTTACAGTAGCAACATGATCTATGTTTACCCCAAGTCTAATTTTTTTTTTCATTTTAATTCTCTGCTACCTGGTTTTTGTACCGGTATAGATTTTAAACTTTCGGGTAAATTTTTTTCTGAATAAGTTGGGATATTTAATTCAATTTGCGAAACTATTTTTTTATCTAATTTAGAATTATTATTTGTCCTATCAATTAAACAAGCATAACCAATTACTTCTGCATTTGCTTTTGTTACTAATTCAGAACATTCTAAACTTGATTTGCCCGTGGTGATTACATCCTCAACAATTAATACCTTAGAATTTTTATTAATAAAAAAATCTCTTCTCAATTCAAATTTACCATTAACTCTCTCTGAAAATATTGTTTCTTTGTGTAATAATCTGCCAATTTCATAGCCTATAACTACACCGCCCATTGCTGGAGCAAGAATTAAATCAATTTGATTAAAAGTTTTATAAATTTTTTCTGATAAAGACTTGCAAAATTCCGCTGACTTAAATGGTTTGCTTAATAATTGAGCGCATTGAACATACTGTGCGCTATGTAGTCCTGATGAAAGAACGAAATGTCCTTCTAATAACGCATTACTTTCTTTTAAAATTTTTAAGGAATCTTTGTATGAAAGCATTTTTCTTTTGTTTGTGTCTAATTATATGAAAAACTAAGTTTTTTTGTTTGATCTGACTTATCAAGTTTGTGAAATTTTTCAAATCATTAATTGTAATATCAAAAGAAAATTGAATTTTACCTGCCATTTTTTTTGTTAATTCAACGTTCAGAATATTACTGCCATTTAAACCTATTAAAGTACTTATTTCGCCTAACATTCCAGGTTTGTCGGGTAAATCTATAACTAGAGTGCTTGTATATTCTTTTTCTTTTTTTAAAATAGTTTGCTCTGATTTATCTTGCCAATACCTTCTAATTGCTGCTCTTGCTTTACCTGTTACAGCAGAAGAAATCCAATGCATAGATGGTGAGACATTTTTAGAATTAATAATTTCAATAGTGTCGCCATTTCTTAATAATGTTTGTAAAGCTGTTTCTTGTCCATTAACTTTACATCCAATTGCAGTGTTACCAATATTAGTGTGAACTGCATAAGCAAAATCTATAGGAGTGGCATTCTTTGGCAACTTAATTACTGCTCCCTTAGGCGTAAAACAAAATACGTTCTCTTGAAACATTTGAAGTTTAGTAAATTCATAATAATGCTCAGGACTATTTCCAGTTTCAATAATTTCAACTAAATCTCTTAACCAATCATATTCTTTCCATGATAGATCTGAAAATTTTTCTGAAGATTTATATACCCAGTGAGAAGCAATACCTCTTTCTGCAAAATCATGCATTTGAGGAGTTCTTATTTGTATTTCGATACGTTGTTTTTTTGGACCGATAATTGCTGTATGTATTGATTGGTATTTATTAATTTTAGGTGTTGATATATAATCTTTAAATCTAAAAGGTATTGCAGAATATTTACTGTGTAAAATTCCTAATGTTTTATAACAATCTGAAATGCCATCCACGATTACTCTGAAACCAATAATATCTGTCAAATGTTCTAGAGAAATTTTTTTACTTTGTATTTTTCTCCAAATTGAAAAAGGTGTTTTTTCACGCCCTGTAAAAGTAGCGTTCACTCCATTCTCTTTAAGAATAAGAATTAATTCATCAGAAATTTCTTTAAAAGTATCTTCTTTATTATTTTTAATAAATTTTAATCTTTCAAGAATTAAATTTCTAGCCTCAGAGTTTAAAATTGCAAATGATAAATCTTCTAGTTCATCTCTTATAGAATTCATCCCCATTCTCTCTGCAAGAGGGGCATAAATTTCCATTGTTTCTTTAGCAATACGTGTTCTTTTTTCTATAGAGTCAATTGCATCAATCGTTCGCATATTGTGTAAACGGTCTGCAAGCTTAACAAGTAAAACTCTGATGTCTTTAGAAGTAGCTAAAATTAATTTTCTAAAATTTTCTGCTCTTGAATTTTGAACTGCTTTATCCTCTAATGCTGATAACTTAGTTACACCATCTACTAAATCAGCAACTTCTTTGCCAAACTCTTTAACTACTGTGTCATATGTAGCATGAGTATCCTCAATGGTATCATGTAATAATCCAGTAATAATAGTTGCGCTGTCTAATTTTAAATCAGTTAGTATTTCTGCTACTGCTACTGGATGTACAATATAAGGATCTCCCGAAACTCTTTTTTGATCTTTGTGTGCATTAAGAGCAAAATTATAAGCTTTAGATAATATTTCTGGGTTTGAAAATTTGTTATAGGACTTTATCTTGTTAAGCAGATAATCGCTATTAATCATTCTTGAAATATAACACGTTCTTTAAAAGTTGTAATCTCATTCCTTAATTTAAGGCTTAATTTTTTAATCAAAAAATCGATATTTTTATTTAAAACCGGATGTATCCAGTTAGGACAAATTTCTTTTAAAGGAAACAAAACAAAGTTTCTTAAATGTGCTCTTGGATGAGGTAATATAACATTTTCAGAGTTAAT
>Ga0255782_10003470_pt1 | contig 11946 bp, 10 predicted proteins | sample 101ome_26_FD_179980 | JGI IMG/M metagenome (GOLD analysis project Ga0255782, IMG submission 179980) | Coastal salt marsh microbial communities from the Groves Creek Marsh, Skidaway Island, Georgia - 101408AT metaG (version 2) | ecosystem: Environmental > Aquatic > Marine > Intertidal zone >...
CTATCGTATATAATTCTCAAAGTTTGAATACTCATTGGCCCGGGTGGTGAAATTGGTAGACACACAGGACTTAAAATCCTGCGGAGGTTAAACTCCGTGCCGGTTCGATTCCGGCTCCGGGCACCATCTTAAGAGCTGTATCCACTTACAACCTTTCCAAAAGCCTCTTTCAAGAGAATTATGTCATTTTTTTCAATTGCAAACTTAATATCTTTTAGAGCTATGTTTAGTTCTCTCTTAGTCAAGAAACTCTCCTGAGCGCTATATATTTTAGGATGAGAAGTTTTTTTGGATGTTGCATCAATTAAAAGCTCCTCATAAAGCTTTTCTCCTGGTCTAAGCCCTGAAAAAATAATCTCAATATCACCATTTGGATTTTTTTTATCTTTTACTGATAGACCGTGAAGTTTTATAAGGTTTTCTGCAAGTTTATTAATTTTTACTGGTTCCCCCATATCCAAAAGAAAAACTTCACCACCTTCTGCAATAGTTCCTGCTTGTATTACTAAACATGAAGCCTCATTGATAGTCATAAAAAATCTATTAATGTTTTTATGAGTTACTATGACAGGTCCCCCGGAGTTGATTTGCTCAATAAATGCTGGAATCACTGATCCAGATGAACCGAGTACATTTCCAAATCTAACCATGGAAAATTTAGTATTACAGCCTTTACTTGATGCAGCTGATTGAAGAATAAGCTCAGCTAATCTCTTGGATGCTCCCATTATATTTGTGGGCCTAACCGCCTTATCAGTTGAAATTAGAACAAACCTTTCAGAATTGTGTTTTCTTGCAAGATCAGATACATTTAGCGTGCCCCAAATATTATTATATGAACCAACAAAGGGGTTTTTTTCCACTAAAGGCACGTGTTTATAAGCAGCGGCATGATAGATGGTTTCAATCTTATGAAAATTGAAAATTTGACTTAAGAATTTTTTATCAGTAACAGAACCTAAATATGTATGAAGTCTGAGTTTTGAAGGTAAGTTAATTAAATTTCTCTCTATAGTGTATAGTGCATACTCTGAAGAATCAATAAGTATCATTTCTCTGGGTGCATACATAGCAATAATTTTTGCTAATTCAGATCCAATTGTTCCGCCAGCACCTGTTATAAGAATTGTTTTATTTTTAACGCTTGGTGAAATTAGTTTTTTGTCAGGTTCAATAACCAATCTGCCAAGAATATCGTCAAAGTTGATATCTCTAAAATTAATGATTTCCTTTCCTAATAGTATTTCTTCAACAGACGGAACAACTTGAACTCTTATATTAAGTTCAGATAATTTAGTTATGATTTTGGCTCTTTCAAATGTTTCAAGCGAGGGAATTGCAAGAAGAATTTTGTCGATGCTGTGTTTTTTTATTACTAATTTAGATTGTTCATACCCAAAAACTTTTTTATTATGTAAAGATTTACCTAATAAGTTAATATTGTCATCAATGAAGCCTTTTACACAGAATTCATTACTGTGTTTTAATGCAGAGTATAGTTTTTTTCCTGCTTCTCCTGCGCCATAAATTAGAATATTTTTCACTCCTGATTTGGCTTTTATAGTACTTAGATAAAATTTAGAAAAATAAACTCTTATTGAAGCAAGAACAATGAAACCTAATAATATATAGATGATTTGGGTTGATATTGTTAGATAATTGAGATTTATAGATTGTAATAAAGCTTGAAGCAATAAGAAGCTAAATACAAACGCAAGAAATAATTTTGATAAATTATCCAAGTCATAGAATCTTGAAATAGATTGGTATTTTTGAAAGATTAGTAGGCTAGAAACTGTAACAACTGGGGCTATTAGTGTAAATAAAAAATTCTGTCTATGAATGTCAAGGATATTTAATGTTGGGTTATCAATATACAATGAAATGCTTGCGACAACAAAAAGTAAAATATAGTCTGTAATTACTAAAAGTAATGTTTTGTAAGAACGACTTAAACCCAAAATAGTTGCTAGAATATTGAATTGTTTTTTTGGATTCATTGTTGGTGAAATTTTAGAGAACATTATAAGTTAAGAATTCATAAGAAGTACCTGTAAAAGATTTTATGATAAAAAAAATATTTAACCTTTATTTATTGAACGGATTGGTATTTCATTCACTGATATCAATGCTGATCTTGTCAAGTATATTTTTTATTTTTAAAATTTTTGATATTTTTTCGGATCCCCAATTCTTCAATGCAAGTTCATTTGAGCTTTTTCAATTGTCGATATTAAATCTTCCAACTATTTTTTACCAGTTAACAGCATCATCTGTATTAATCGGAACTATTTTTTTTATCTCTAAAAATCACGAACAAAATGAGTTTATAGCTTTTTTCTCTGCAGGAATATCAAAGGAGTTCTTGGCTAAAAAAATATTTTTAATTTCACTATTTTTTTCTTCTATTCTTACCACATTGGGAGAATTTACTATGCCTTATGCTGAGGAGAGTATTGTCAAATTTAAATCACATTTAACTGGCAACACTTTAGAGGATAGATATTATGGAAATTATTGGGTAAAGGAAAAAAATAATGTTATTAAGTTTTACTCTGATGACAAAATGCAAGAGCCAAAGTATATTAAATTTTTTGCTTTTGATGATAAACAAAATCTTAAAGAATTTATCACTGCAACTTTGTCAGTAGATAATAAAATTAGTGACATTCTTGATTTTTTAAAGATTGAGCTTATTGATGACCAGATTAAATTTACCAATTCACAATCTAGAGAATTACAATATCAGATTGATAAAGATATCAATAATCAAGAAGTAACTTATAGGCATTCTAAAACAATGTCATTTATCGATCTAATTAGAAAAATTAGAAACATTAAAGGCTATGATTATGACAAAAAGAAATACGAAGTTGAAATTCTTTCTCGACTTACTAAGCCAGTAACGATATCTATATTACTTCTTTTAATTACGCCAAATCTTTTAATTTTTTCTAGAACTAGATCAATCAGCTCTAATCTTTTTAAGGCAATATTTCTGACACTTTTAATGAATTTTTTAATAAATCTTATTGAGTCTATGGCCCTAAGATTCGAATTAAACCACTTTATTTTAATTGTTTTACCAACCATGATTTTATTATCCTTAGGCTTATTAAAGGTGAATAAACGGAGCAATTAAACATGGCAAGTTTAGCACCCAAAAATATAACTAAAGAAAAAATAGTCAAACCTAATAAATATTATGTAGTTTTGTTAAATGACGATTACACTACTATGGAATTTGTTGTTGAAGTTTTAATAAAATTTTTTGGTAAATCTAATGATGCTGCTCATGCACTTATGTTGAAAATTCATATAGAGGGAGAGGCTGTATGCGGAATGTATCCCTTTGATGTTGCTCAAACTAAAGTTAGCCAAGTCATAGAATTTGCTAGGAAGAATGGCCAGCCTCTCATGTGCATAATTAGAGAAGAGCTAGATAGTTAATATTTGCTATAATTGTTTTAGGAAAGAATTATGATTGAACAAGTTTTACAAAAAGAAATCAATCAAATCATGGCTTCAGCTAGGGAAAGAAGGCTTGAGTTTGTTACTGTGGAGCATCTTTTGCTAGCACTTCTTAATACTCCCGATGTTATAGTTTTTTTTAATAGAAGGAATATAAATATTGAAAATCTAAAAAGTGAGCTTTTCCAATATATCGATTCCAACACACCAACTATTGCTGACGATAATGACATTGATATTGTTCCTACAGTTGGCTTCCAAAGGGTTCTGCAAAGGAGTGTTTATCAGGCTCAATCCTCACAAAAAACTTCAGTCACCTCTCTAAATGTTTTAATAAGTATTTTTTCTGAAAAGGAATCCCATGCAGTTTATTTGCTTAAATTAAATGATATTTCACGATTAGATGTTATGGAGCATATTTCTAATAATATCGCAGAAATCGATGAAGCAACTGAAGCGACTCAACCTGAAAATCAGAATGCATCAGGAAGTAATCTTAAAAAATTCACAATCAACCTTTGTCAAAAAGCTATTGATGGGAAAATCGACCCCCTGCTTGGTCGTGAAGAAGAAGTATTAAGAACTATTCAGATTCTCTCCAGAAGAAGAAAGAATAACCCCCTATTTGTTGGTCAAGCTGGAGTTGGTAAAACGGCAATTGCAGAGGGAATAGCGAAGAAAATTGTTGATGGAAATGTGCCCGAAGTATTAGAAGGCGCAAAAATATTTTCCTTAGATATTGGTGTTTTAATTGCTGGTACGAAGTATCGTGGAGATTTTGAAAAAAGACTCAATGCAGTTTTGGATGATCTTAAGAGGGTTGAAAATGGTATTTTATTCATTGATGAGATTCATACCCTAATAGGCGCTGGAAGCGTTTCGGGTGGATCTTTAGATGCTTCTAATCTGTTAAAACCTGCACTTGCGGATGGATCATTGAAGTGCATTGGATCGACTACTTATGACGAATACAGAAAGGTGTTTGAGAAGGACCATGCATTAACAAGACGTTTCCAAAAAATTGATATTGCCGAGCCTTCTGTAGATGATGCTATCAAGATACTTAATGGTCTCAAGAATCATTATCAGGATTATCATAGTGTCAAGTACACAAAAGCCGCTCTTGTTTCTGCTGTTGAGTTATCGCATAGATATATGAGTGATAGAAGGCTTCCTGATAAGGCAATTGATGTGATTGATGAAGTTGGAGCCCTTCAAAGAATACAGCCAAAATCTAAAAGAAAGACTAATATCAATGTTAGCGACATTGAGAACATTGTTGCAAAGCTTGCCAGGATTCCAAGTAAGCAAGTTACCAATGATGACAAATCAATGCTTAAAGACCTTGAAAAGAGGCTTAAGCTTGGAGTTTTTGGGCAGAATCAAGCTATTGAATCACTCTCAACTGCTATCAAGCTATCAAGGTCAGGGTTGAATCAAAAAGACCAACCTTTGGGCTCATTCTTATTTGCTGGTCCTACTGGTGTTGGCAAGACTGAAATTTCCAAGCAACTTGCTACAGTTCTAGGTGTAAAGCTCCTAAGGTTTGATATGAGTGAGTATATGGAAAGACATTCAGTTTCTAAGTTAATTGGTTCGCCTCCAGGTTATGTTGGATATGATGAAGGAGGACAGCTTACTGAACAAGTAAATGCTAATCCATATGCAGTTCTTTTGCTTGATGAAATTGAAAAATCGCATCCTGATATTTTTAATATTCTTCTCCAAGTAATGGATAATGGAAAGCTTACTGATGCAAACGGCAGAGAAGTAGACTTCAGAAATGTTATTTTGATTATGACTTCCAATGTGGGAGCTAGAAATGTCCAGAGATCTTCAATTGGATTTTCAGAACAAGATCATTCACTAGACTATGATTCTGAGCTTAAAAGAGCATTTGCACCTGAATTCAGAAACAGATTATCAGAGGTAATCTACTTTAATTCACTTGACAAAGATACGATTATTTTTGTAGTGAATAAATTCCTATTCGATCTTGAGTCAATTCTTGAAGAAAAGAATGTTTCACTTATTGTTTCTGATAAAGCTAGAGATTGGTTTGCAAGTCATGGTTATGATAACCAGATGGGTGCAAGACCTATGTCAAGACTAATCGAAAAAGAAGTTAGAAAACCATTGGCTGATGAGCTACTCTTTGGTAAGCTGGCTAAAGGCGGAACTGTCAAAGTTGGTGTCAAAAATGATCTTATTGAATTAACTTATTCTTAGTGAAAATCTTAGTTAGTAATGACGATGGCTATCTTGCTGAAGGGATCAATATCCTTACAAAAAGATTAAGCAATAAACATCAAGTTACCATTTTTGCTCCTTCAGAGAATAAATCTGCATCTAGTAGCTCACTAACTATTGATAAACCTTTAAAGCCTATAAAAATTTCCGAATCAGTATTTACAATTAATGGAACCCCAAGTGATAGTACTCACTTTGCCTTATGTGGCTATTTTGAGAAAGAATTTGATCTAGTAATAGCTGGAATTAATTTTGGCCCCAATTTGGGGGATGATGTTATTTATTCTGGAACTGTTGCAGCAGCAATTGAAGGAAGATTTGTAGGCTTTCCATCAATCGCGATTTCTTTGGCAAGTTGGGATGGTAAAAATTTTGATACAGCTGCTAAAGTTGCCGAAGTCATTGTTGATAATGTTGAGTTTGCCGAGTTATCATCAAATACTGTGTTAAATATTAATGTTCCGGATGTTCCTTTTAATGAAATTAAAGGTTTAAAAACCACTAGACTTGGTAAACGCCATAAATCAGAAAATATTATTCAAGATAAAAAAGATTCTTCACTATACTGGATTGGCGAGAATGGGAAAGAAGCTGAGAATGGACCAGGAACTGACTTTCATGCTGTGAGAAACAATTATGTCTCTATAACTCCATTACAAATTGATCTTACTAATAATGATGAAATAGAAAAAGTAGATAACTGGATTAGCAAAATTATCTAACTATTCCATGTATCTCTTAATGATACAGTCTTATTCATGACCAACATACCACCACTGTCCTCATCTCTACAGAAGTATCCATTTCTCTCGAATTGGTATGGTTTATATAGTGTGGCGCCAATCATATTTCTTTCACAGAAACCATAAGTTGAAATAAGAGATTTAGGATTAATCAATTCTTCAAAGTTATCATGTTTGCCTGGATTTTCTGTCATGAACAATCTATCATAAATTCTAAATTCAGTTTGTACAGCTTGTGTTGCTTCAACAAAATGAATAACACCTTTGACCTTTCTTCCATCAGATGGGTTTTTTCCTAGAGTGTCTTTATCATATTCTGCGTAAACTGTTGTGATATTTCCATCAAAATCAGTATCGAAAGTGATAGCTTTAATAACGTATGCATTTCTGAGTCTAACTTCTTTACCTACAGATAGTCTTTTGTATTTACCATTAGGAGCCACCTCACAAAAATCATCTCTTTCTATAAAAATTTCCCTTGAAAATAAAATTTCCCTTTCACCCATAGATTTATTTTGAGGATGGTTAGGTGCTTTAATTGATTCAATGGAGTTCTCGGGATAGTTTTCGATGATTACTCTAATTGGGTCAATAACACCCATAGTTCTATAGGAATTATCATTTAAGTCATCTCTAATTGCATCCTCAAGGATTTTGACATCAGTCATGGAGTCGACTTTTGAGATGCCTACTCTTTCAGAAAACAATTCTAGAGCCTTAGGAGAGCAACCTCTTTTTCTTAATCCTGAAATGGTAGGCATTCTTGGATCATCCCAACCATTAACATGATTATTTTCAACCAGAATACTGAGTTTTCTTTTCGACATAACTGTATATTCAAGATTGAGTCTTGAGAATTCATATTGATGTGGTCTACCTGGTTTGTTAAAGTCATCCAAATTATCTAAAATCCAATCATAAAGTCTTCGATTATCTTGGAATTCAAGTGTGCAAAGGGAGTGAGTGATTCCTTCAATTGCATCAGAGATACAATGGGCAAAATCATACATGGGATATATACACCAATCATCCGCAGTTTGATGATGAGTTTCAAATCTTATACGATAAAGAGTCGGATCCCTCATGCAAATAAATGGGCTTGACATATCAATTTTCGCCCTAAGCACGCAATGATTTTCCTTGAATTTACCATCTCGCATTTGGTGAAAGAAGTTTAGGTTATCTTCAATGGTACTTTCTCTATATGGACTATATTTTCCTGGATTTTTAAGAGTTCCTCTGTATCTTCTTGTTTCTTCAGGTGAAAGAAAGCAGACATAAGCAAGACCTTTATTGATTAGTTCAACGGCATAATTAAAAAATTTTTCAAAATAATTAGAACTATATTTCTCAGGATTCTCCCAACTAAAACCAAGCCAATTGATGTCTTTTTTTATTGAATCGACAAACTCAATATCTTCTTTAGATGGATTAGTATCATCGAATCTTAAATTACAAGATCCTCCATATTTTTTTGCAATACCAAAGTTAAGAAATATTGATTTAGCATGACCAATATGGAGATAGCCATTGGGTTCAGGTGGAAAACGAGTTACAATTTTCTTATGTAATGTTGTAGATAAGTCTTTATCAATTTGATTAAAAATAAAATTTTTACTTAAGCTTTTATTTGTATCTGACATAATCATGTGGATTATATCATCTAGGATATTTGAAATTTTTGTAAACAGCCTTTTAGCAAGTAAAAAATGAAGATAGCAATAGTAAGACTCTCGGCTATAGGAGATATTGTGCAATCAATGATAGTATTGCAGTTTATCAAGCAAAATTTTTCCAATTGCATAATTGATTGGGTAGTAGACAATCAGTTTGCTGAAGTATTGGATGATTGCGATGAAATTAATAAGGTTATTAAATTAAATATCAAAGAGATTAAGGTAAATAAGTCGATTCCTATGCTACTATTTCTTGTTAAGAAGTTGAGAAGTCTTGAAAAGTATGACATAGTTATTGATTTACAGGGCTTAATTAAATCATCAATTGTTGCAAGACTTATACCTGCCGATGAAAGAGTTGGATTTGACAAGGTTTCCATAAGAGAAAAATTTGCTGCAAATTTTTATTCCAAAAGTTACAGGTTTCCATATCATGAGAATGTCATTCTAAGATATGTTGGCTTGGTAGCCGCCTGTTTAGAAATAAACATAACTGATAAAGAGATCTTGGATAAAAAATCACTTTATAACATCCAACCAATAAGAGTCAGAAGAACAAAGCCCAATATCGTAATTATTCTTGGAGCGTCATTTGTTTCGAAAATCTACCCAGTGGAAAAATATATTGAAATAGTCAATTCCTTAGATGCTAATTTTATTGCAGTATGGCATTCTCAAGATGAATTTATAATGGCAGCAAAGATCAAATTACATAAAAATCAGGTAGAAATAACTAGATGTAAAAATTTTTCTGAATTAAAAAAAATAATTATGAATTCTGACATAACAATTGGAGGAGATACTGGACCCACTCATTTAGCTTGGGCCTTAAATAAACCCTCAGTTACCATATTTGGATCAACTCCAATTGAGCGCAATTGTTTTATAACCGATAAGAATTTGGCTATTAGTTCTGGAAAAAAAATCAATCCGTATAAAATTGATAAAAAAGATCCCTCTATAGGAATGATTGAGTCTGAGTTGATTGTATCAACAATTAAAAAATTATTATGAATATTGCTATTGCAGGAATAGGTTATGTAGGCTTATCAAATGCTGTTTTGCTATCACAATTTAACAATGTTATGGCATATGATATTAATAAGGAAAAGATCAATAAAGTAAACAATAGGGTTTCTCCAATTGAAGATAGAGAAGTTGAAGCTTTTTTCAAGGAGAAAAGCTTAAACCTTAAGGCAACATCTGACCCAATCATTGCATTTAGTAATGCAAAATTCATAATTGTCGCTACACCAACCGATTATGACACGAAGAATAATTTCTTTAATACTAGTTCAATAGAAAAAGTTCTAAAGGATATTGAGAATTGTAATTCTGATGCAACAGTAATTATTAAATCAACAGTGCCGGTTGGATATACTTCGGATCTTAAAAAGCAATTTACCAGAAATAAAATCATTTTTTCTCCCGAATTTCTTCGTGAGGGAAGGGCTTTGTATGACAATCTTTATCCTTCTAGGATAATTATGGGGGATGACTCAAAAGAAGCAAAAGAGTTTGCTCATTTATTATCCTCATCTGCACAAAAAAAAGATATTGATATCTTGTATATGGGATCGACAGAAGCAGAGGCTGTTAAATTATTTAGCAACACTTATCTTGCTATGAGAGTTGCATACTTTAATGAGTTAGATTCATATGCGGAGTTACATAATCTAGACTCGAAATGTATCATCACAGGCGTTTGTTTAGACCCTAGGATTGGAAGTCACTACAATAACCCATCTTTTGGGTATGGAGGCTATTGCCTCCCTAAAGATACCAAACAGCTTAGAGCAAATTATGAAGATGTTCCAAATAATATTATAGAAGCTATTGTTTCTGCGAATTCAACAAGAAAAGATTTCATATCTGACCAAATATTATCTTTAAAACCTAAACTAGTCGGAATTTATAGATTAATAATGAAAAGTGGTTCAGATAACTACAGAGCCTCTTCCATTCAAGGCATTATGAAAAGAATTAAAGCAAAAGGCGTGGAAGTGGTTGTTTATGAGCCAGTTTTGACTGAAAAAAAACAAAATGCTTTCTTTAATTCTAAAGTTATTGATGATTTGAAGTCTTTCAAAGAAATGTGTGACGTGATTGTTGCAAATCGAATAACAGAAGAGATAGGGGATATAAAAGAGAAAGTCTACACTCGAGACATTTTTAACTCTGACTAATATTATGAAAATTCTTGTAACTGGAAGTGCTGGCTTTATTGGATCCGCATTATCGATAAAATTATTAGATAGAGGAGATACTGTTTTGGGTATTGATAATCATAATGATTATTACAATCCAAAATTGAAAGAATTAAGACTTTCCAGGCATTCAAATCATAAAAACTACACCCATTTTCGGGAGAATATTGAAGACAGGGGCTTCATTAAAGAGCTATTCCAAAATGAAAAATTTGATTGTGTCGTAAATCTTGCAGCTCAGGCAGGTGTGAGGTACTCTATTGAAAATCCTTTCGCATATATAGATACAAATCTTGTTGGTTTCGGAAATATATTGGAAGGGTGTAGGCATACGAATGTAAAGCATTTGGTCTATGCTTCTTCTAGCTCAACATATGGCCTCAACACCCAACAACCTTTTTCAGTTCATCAGCCAGTTAATCATCCTGTAAGTCTTTATGCCGCAACAAAAAAAGCAAATGAATTGATGGCTCATACTTATAGTCACTTATATCAAATACCAACAACTGGTTTAAGATTTTTTACAGTGTATGGACCATATGACAGGCCAGATATGGCACTTCAAAAATTTGCAAGTGCGATTATGAATAATGAAAAAATAAAAGTTTTTAATTTTGGAAACCACAAAAGAGATTTCACTTTTATTGATGATATAGTTGATGGGGTTATCAGAGTGATAGATAATCCCGCAAGAATTGATAAAAATTGGGATTCAAATAATCCGGATCCAGCATCTTCAAGTGCTCCTTATAAAATTTATAATATCGGTAACAATAATCCAGTAAACCTTCTTGACTACATCAGCGAGCTCGAAAAAAACTTAAATAAGGAATCCATAAAAGAATTTCTGCCTATCCAGCCTGGGGATGTACCCGATACATATGCCGATATTAACGACTTAATACATGATTTTGAATACAAGCCAAAAGTGACAGTAAAGCAAGGCGTAAAAGAATTTTCAGATTGGTTTGTTAAGTACTATGAATCTTCTAGTAAATAAATTTTGGTATATCTACCAGGTTAGTAATTATTTTTGTTTCCTTAGGGTTAATTTCTTTCAATTTTCCAGAATTGCTTAGCAGAACACTATTATTAAGACCTGCATTCATTGCTGCCTCAATATCTCGTTTAGAATCGCCAATCATCCAACATCCTTCAATGTCTATATCATATTTTTCAAAAGCCTCAAAAAAAAGGCCTGGCTTTGGTTTACGGCATGAGCAGTTGTCTTCTTGCACATGAGGACAATAAAAAACATCAAGAACTTTAATATTGTTTTCATCCAGTTTTTGTAGAATCCAATTATTAAGCCTCTCATACTCTTCAACGGTATAGTAATTTCTAGCAATACCTGATTGGTTGGTGACAATAATAAATTCGAAACCTCTATCTTGGAGATATTTAAGAGTATTAAGAATGCCATCAACAAATTCAAAATCAGGAATCTTATGAAGATACCCAATATCTTTGTTGATTACTCCGTCCCTATCTAAGAAAACTATTTTTTTCTTCTTCATTATGAAATTATTGCAATAGAAGTGATGTAGTATATTATTTTTTTTAATTCTTAACATGAAATCATGGATTTATCAGTTGTTA
>Ga0255782_10003472_pt1 | contig 11943 bp, 16 predicted proteins | sample 101ome_26_FD_179980 | JGI IMG/M metagenome (GOLD analysis project Ga0255782, IMG submission 179980) | Coastal salt marsh microbial communities from the Groves Creek Marsh, Skidaway Island, Georgia - 101408AT metaG (version 2) | ecosystem: Environmental > Aquatic > Marine > Intertidal zone >...
ATAAATCGTGAGATTTAGGCCGAATGAGCTTTATAAATTAAAGTGTTTGCTGCGTCAGAATTCGGTCGTCCAGTCTAAACCTCAGACTTTATAGTATTTGTAGCGAGAAGATGAGATTTGAGGGTTTTACACCATGAGACATGCACAGACACTGAATGAAGCGCAGTTCCGCAAAGTCTTGCAGTACTGTCGGACACGGCGGCATGTAAACCGAGACACAACAATTTTTATGATGAGCTTTTATGCAGGGTTGCGTGCAAAGGAGATCGCGGCGCTTAGACTAGGAGATGTGTTTAACGCAGACGGCACAGTACGCACGCAGTTTACGTTTGATCGCAATCAAACCAAGGGTGGGCAACGGCGCACAGTCTACATCAACAAGCGCCTTGCTAAAGCGCTTTACGACTATGGGTTAGATAAAAACTTAAGTAATTTAAATCGCCCGCTATTCGAAAGTCAAAAAGGCGGTTATTTCTCACCAAACACGATGTGTCAGCTGTTCTTGGACATCTACAAGGCCTGTGGCTTTAAAGATGCCTCGAGCCATTCAGGTCGCAGAACCTATATTACTAGATTGGCAAACAAGGGCGTGGGCGTGCGATTGTTAGCTGCTCTTGCAGGGCATTCTCATATCTCCACCACTCAAAGATATATCGATGTAAACGCAGATCAGATGAAAGAAGCAGTGGAGCTGCTATTGTAAAGCGAAATTTGCAAGAGCTGAGGCTTAGTCAGGTCGGGCGCGATAACCCTCCATAAAGCTTTCATACTTATTTGCTGCAAGATTGGATTTTGCGCGCTCGAGGCATTCTTCCTGCATCTCGTTCACATCATCCCACGATCTGTAGTCCTCTGCCTCGTCCTCGTTTAACTCTAATAGGTCATTAAAATCTATGAATTCATACATATCAGTTGCTTGCCAACAATCTGAACGCAGGACAGTTTTACCTTTCAAGGACCACGCTGAAGCACCTACAAAATTAGGCATTTCATCTTCAAAACGCATTGTAACAATTACGTCTGGGTCGGCCTCAGATAATATTTCACAAACAACCTTGCCCAAGCCAAATGCAGGGTCCCAGCCAGAAACAAGAGCGATTTGACCTGAGTAGGCCTCTTCAATGTACGCCCATTTGGCACCACCCAGCCGTTTATCATCATGAGCTAAAGTGTCTGTGCTACCGAAAAAACCTTCGGATACGGTTCTCGTATCTGCATAGTCATATTTTTTGTTTAAAAGATCTAAGTTTGACGTGAGCTCGTCGAATTTGGCATTCGCGGCTTCATTGCCAATGATATTGATCCAAGAATTTACATTATTCGCCACGCTTTTCTCCCTGTGTTTGTGCGTTGTAAACGAGCCTTTTGATAAGGGTCCTATATTTAGTTTTATGGTTTATTATTGCTCCACATTTAACTGAGCATATTCATCTCTACTCAACTCATATCGCTTACCCGTGAGCATATCCTTCTTCAGTCGCGGCGTGAGGTCAAAAATCTGGCCAATAGCGCAACCACGTTTACCCAAGCGATTGCCAAAGAAATCGAAACCATCAAGGTGATCAACCAAAAGATCACCCAAAATATGGATGGGATCATCGGCAGCGTCGCAAGCTTGAACAACGACACAGAAACGATTGCATCCGCCGTCACCCAACAGGCCGCTGTTTCTAACGACATTGCCCATCGGATGGCGCATTTGGCGAATATGGTCGCAATGAACGACTAGACGTTATTCTGGAACAAAGCACGCCACTTGATGCGACGTGTCGGCAAATGTTGGCACTTCGGCGCGGCAGCGATCTGTTACCTTCCAACAGCGCGGCGCAAACGGGCAACCGTTTGGCACGTTCAAAGGGGACGGTAATTCGCCATTAAGCTTGATCCGATCTGGTTTGCGCGTAGGGTCGGCCACGGGTGTCGCTGATAGCAAAGCTTTGGTGTAGGGATGCTTTGGATTGGCGAAAATTTCGTCTTTGCTGCCCCGTTCCAATGCACGGCCAAGGTACATGACGATGACCTCATCCGCGATATGGCGCACCACGCTGAGGTCGTGCGAAATAAAGAGATAGGCCAAATTCAACCGCTCTTGCAGTTCCACCAACAGGTTCAGAACCGAGGATTGGATCGACACATCCAATGCAGAGACGGGTTCATCCAGAACCAAAATCTTTGGATCCAACATGAGCCCGCGGGCAATGGCGATACGTTGACGCTGGCCACCCGAAAACATATGTGGATAGCGGTCAAAATGTTCGGGACGCAATCCAACAAGGGTCAACATCTCGCGCGCTTTGGCTTCGCGGTCGGATGCGGTCATTTCGGGGCGGTTGATGATAAGAGGCTCCATCAAAATTTGCCCGATGCGTTGACGCGGGTTCAGCGATCCATAGGGGTCTTGGAACACGATTTGTACGGTTTGGCGCAACTTTGCCCATGTCTCTGATTTGACAGGGGTCCCGTCAATATCGAGCGTTCCGTGAGTAGGTTCTTCGATCATTGTGACAAGCCGAGCGAGCGTGGATTTTCCACAGCCCGACTCGCCGACAACGGCCAAGGTCTTTCCAGGGTAAAGTTGGAAATCCACGCTTTGAACCGCCCTTAGGGTCTGCGGTTTGCGTAGAATTCCGCCACCAACTTCGTAGTGACGCGCCAAATCGTGTGCAGTCATAATCGGATGATGTGTCATGACGCAGCCTTATTCTTCATGTTCAAGGGACGATGACACCGTGCCAAACCAAGCGACGCGCTTGCGGGCGTGGCGCTGGTTGAGTGGCAAAGTTCATCAGCAAATTCACAGCGTGGTGCAAATAGGCATCCGCGCGGGCGATCGAATTGACCAGGGACAACGCCTGGAATGGTTGGCAGGAACTTGTCCACCGCGCGTTCAGGAAGCGCATCCAAAAGAGCAGAGGTATAGGGATGGCGCGGCGTAGCAAACAAATCTTTTACAGGCTGCTCTTCGATCTTTTGACCTGCGTATTGAACGCTTACCCTGTCGGCCGTTTCTGCGACAACGCCCATGTCGTGGGTGATCAAAACCAATCCCATTCCCTGTTCGCGGCGCAGTTCGACCAACAAATCCAAGATCTGCGCTTGGATCGTCACGTCCAATGCGGTTGTCGGTTCGTCTGCAATCAACAAAAGGGGGTTACACGCGATGGCCATTGCGATCATCACCCGTTGGTTCATACCGCCCGACATTTGGTGTGGGAACGCCGACAACCGCCGTTCAGGATCGGGGATACCGACCTGTTCAAACAGTTCAATCGCACGGTTATGGCGCGCTTTGCGATTTAATCCCATGTGAATGCGCAGCGCTTCTTTGATCTGCCAACCAACGGTAAAGCAGGGGTTCAAGGACGACATTGGCTCTTGGAAGATCATTGCAAGGTCTTTGCCGATGATCTTGCGGCGCTCTTTTGGGCTGATCTTGGTCAGATCGTGGCCATTAAACACCAATTCATCGGCGGTGATTTTCGCCGTCCACGGCAGCAATCCCATCAAGGCCAGCATCGATACGGATTTTCCCGATCCACTTTCACCTACGATTGCCAAAATCTCGCCAACATCCACGTCTTGGTCGACGCCATCCACCGCACGAAACGCGCCCGATGCTGTGGCAAATTCTACGGTCAAGTTTCTGATACGAAGCAAGCTCATGTCCTTAGCTCCTTTTCAGTTTCGGATCGAGCGCGTCACGCAGACCATCGCCCATCAGGTTAATCGCCAAAACGGTGATCAAGATTGCAACGCCGGGGAATGTGACGACCCACCATGCGCGCAAGATGAATTCACGCGCTTCGGCCAGCATGGTACCCCATTCCGGTGTCGGAGGTTGTGCGCCCATGCCTAAAAACCCAAGTGCAGCAGCGTCCAAAATCGCCGTTGAAAACGAAAGCGCGGCTTGGACGATGATCGGTGCCAAACAGTTTGGAAGAACTGTAATGAACATCAATCGCATCTTGCTTGCCCCTGCCACACGGGCCGAGGTGACGTAATCTTTTTGGCGTTCTGACAACACAGACGCCCGTGTCAAACGAACATAATGGGGCTGCAACACAATCGCGATCGCGATCATCGCATTGGTCAACGATGGGCCCAAGATGGCAACCAGGACCAAGGCCAACAAGAGCGACGGAAAGGCCAAAATAATGTCCATGATCCGCATGATAAGCGTGTCTGCCCATTTCGGCGCAAAGCCCGAAATAACACCAATAAAAATTCCACCTGTCGCGGCAACAGACACCACGATAATCCCGACAAAGAACGAATATTGCGCCCCTTGGATCAATCGTGACAGCATATCGCGGCCCAAAGGATCGGTGCCCAGCACAAACTCCCAAGATCCGCCTTCTGCCCAAACGGGGGGTTGAAGTGTGTGTTCGCGGAATTGTTCGGTCGGATCATAGGGTACCAAAACGGGCGCAAAGATTGCCAAGATCAAAAAGCCGATAAAGATCCACATCCCAAATACCGCACCGCGATTTTCACGGAAGTAGTACCAGAATTCTGCCAACGCACTGGGGCGGCTGGGCTGTTTTTGAGCTATATCTGACATTACCGCTTCCTGATTTTTGGGTTGATGACGCCATAAAGGACATCAACAAGAAGATTGACGATCATGACCATGACGGCGATCAACAAAAGCCCGCCTTGGACCACAGGGTAATCACGACGGAAAATGCTATCGACCATCCATTTACCAATACCAGGCCAGCTAAAGATGGACTCGGTCAAAATGGCACCGGCAAGCAACGTCCCAACGGATAGACCGATCACAGTGATCACGGGGATCAAGGCATTGCGCAGGGCGTGTACCCCGTTGATACGGATCGGCGACATGCCTTTTGCGCGCGCGGTGCGAATATAATCTTCGCCCAAAACCTCAAGCATGGCAGAGCGTGTTTGCCGCGCAATCACAGCCAAAGGAATTGTACCCAACACGATTGTTGGCAGGATCAAGTGACGCACGGCAGACCAAAGCGCACCTTTTTGACCAGACACAAAGGCGTCGTACAGCATGAAACCTGTTTCATTAGGGAAATAATAAATCAGATCAATGCGACCAGACACCGGTGTCCATTGCAGGTTTCCCGAAAAGACTATGATCAACAGAAGCGCCCACCAGAAGATTGGCATGGAATACCCGATCAACGCCGTTGACATCAACGCACGGTCAAAGAATTTCCCACGGTTGACCGCCGCGATCACCCCAGCCGGCAAGCCCAGCAGGATTGCGAAAATCATCGCACATGCGGACAATTCAAGCGTGGCAGGAAAAAGTGCAAAAAATTCGTCCCATACCGGTTTCTTGGTCACATAGGATTGTCCCAAATCCCCTTGCAGCACGCCAACAAAGTAATCCCAAAACTGTGCAATCATGGGTTTGTCAAACCCGAATTGAGTCATAAGCTCGGCATAGCGTTCTTCGGTTAATCCCCGTTCACCGGCCATCACGATGATTGGATCACCAGGAAGCACGCGTATAAACGCGAATGAAATCAGTGTGACGCCAAGAAACGTGGGAATAAATGTCAACAGCCGGCTGGTCAGGAATTTTAACACGGGATCACCATCAATTCTGTGGGAAAGGTTGTTAATGACCGTGATCCGGTTTCGGTGATCACGACATCATCTTCGATCCGCACGCCCAGTTTGCCTTGGATGTACAGACCTGGTTCATTGGTGAACACCGTCCCTGCAGGCAAAACCATATGGTTGCCGCGCATCACATAAGGCGCCTCGTGGACATCACGTCCCAATCCGTGGCCCGTTTTTGTGCGAATGTATGCGGCGAATGGGGATTGTTCCAATACGCCCGTCACTGCGTCGTCAATGTCATGGGCCGTGACACCTGCGCGGGCGACCTTGTGGCCCATCTGATTGGCCGCCAAGACGGTTGCATACACTTCGGCGCTTTCGTCGGGGGCGTGGTCAATGAAAACGGTGCGCGTAATATCGGCGCAAAATCCATCACAACGCGCCCCAAAATCAAACAACAACGCATCGCCAGCACGGATGGGGGTTTCGCCCGCTTTTGCATGGGGCATTGCCGAATTCGCGCCTGTAGCAACAATGGGTCGAAACGCGTGATCTTGTGCGCCTTGGGCGAATATTTGTTGCGTGAGAATTTGTTCGATGTGTTTTTCGGTCATGCCGATCTTGATCTGGTCCAATGTCGCGGTCAATGCGCGTTCGGACACATCGATGGCCTTTGCCATTGCAGCCAGATCAGCATCGGTTTTGATCATGCGCAGGCCTGAAATGTCATGCTCTGCATCAATAATTTCAACATTGGGTGCGGTATTTTTCATAGCGTGATACACGAAAACACGCATAACTTGGCCTTCGACTGCGATGCGCGTCGCGTTCAAATAGTCCATGAATTTCGCAAAAGCATCTGCATACCCTGTTTGATCGCGCCAATCGAACACAGGTCCGTCAAATCCCACATGAGACCAGCTCAGCAATTCTAGGTTCGGCACGATGGCTGCGGTTCGACCGTCGGCACAGGCCGCCAACAGAAATGGGCGTTCGTGGCTCATAAAGGGATGCAGAACAACGCGGGTAAAATTTGATCCGGGGACCAAAATCACGGCATCAACCTGCAAAGATTTCGCCAGATCACAATATTCGACAAGTCGGTGGGGAAGGGTGGCAGACATGGTTTTTTCCATCAAAAGGTAGGTTGGCGCGGGATGCGCCAACCTGTTTTGGTATTATTTCAAGCCAACTTGGTTAAAGATGTGGCCACCCAATGGGTGCACAACGTAACCGTCAACTTCTGGACGTGTGACCATGTACACGACAGAGTGTGCGATGGTTGCCCATGGTGCTTGGTCTTTAAAGACAACTTGTGCCTCTTCGTACAAACGTGTGCGTTCTGCGACGTCTGAGGTGATTTTCGCTTTTTGGACCAAATCTTCGAACGGTTGGTGACACCATTGTGCGCGGTTTGACGCCTCAACACCGTCACAGCCCAAAAGAACCGCTAGGAAGTTGTCGGGATCGCCGTTGTCACCTGTCCAACCCAACAGAACCGCACCATCACGGTCTTTGGCTTTGGAACGGGATAGGTATTCGCCCCATTCGTAAGACACGATTTCAACGTTTACGCCAACTTTGGCGAAATCCGCTTGCATCAACTCGGCCATACGACGTGCGTTCGGGTTGTAAGGACGTTGAACTGGCATCGCCCAGATCTTCATGTCCAAACCGCTTACGCCTTCTGCTTCCAACATCGCTTTTGCCGCTTCGGGATCATAAGCATCATCTTGGATCGCGGTGTTATAAGACCACATTGTTGGTGGAATTGGGTTCTTTGCGATTTGACCTGAACCTTGGAACACCACATCGATGATCGCTTGTTTGTCGATCGCCATGTTCAATGCTTTGCGAACCTTTGGGTTGTCGTAAGGTGCTTGGGTTGTGTTATACGCCAAGTAACCAACGTTTAGACCCTCTTGCTCCAAAACAACGGTGCCTGCATCTGCTTGCATCGCGCTGATGTCGGCAGGGTTAGGATAGGCCATAACGTGGCATTCGCCCGCTTGGATTTTTTGGTAACGCACAGACGCATCAGGTGTGATTGCGAAAATCAGCGCTTCAACCTTGGCTTTGTCACCCCAGTATTCGTCGTTGCGTACGTAACGAATAACCGCGTCTTTTTGGTAGGCCTGGAATTTGAATGGGCCTGTACCGACGGGCGCTTGGTTCAACATCTCTGGTGTGCCAGCCGCCAACATCGCGTCGGCATATTCTTTTGACACGATTGATGCGAAATCCATTGCCATGTTGGCGATGATTGGTGCTTCTGGGCGTGTTAGGTTGAAGACGACAGTGTAATCGTCTGTCTTTTCGATGCTTGAGATCAGATCAGGCATCGACATGCCCGAGAAGTATTCCCAAGTGCCGCCAGAAACAGAGTGGTATGGGTTTTCGGCGTTCATCTGACGATCAAAGGTAAAGATCACGTCATCTGCATTGAAATCGCGTGTTGGTGCGAAACCGTTTGCAGAATGGAACTTAACGCCTTTGCGTAGGTTGAAGGTAACGGTTTTGCCGTCTTCTGATACGCTATAGCTTTCGGCCAAACCGGGGATGACTTCGGTTGTGCCAACTTTGAATTCAACCAAACGGTTGTAGATTGGATGGCTTGACGCGTCAAAGGTTGTACCGGCTGTATACAGCGCGGGGTCAAATCCTTCTGGTGAGCCTTCAGAGCAATACACCAGCGCTTGGCCAGATGCGGCACCAGCAGTTACAGCAAACGCGGCTGCCATGCCCAATAGTTTAGTCTTTAGTGACATTTTAACGATCTCCTTGTTGGTTTTATCGTCGCTCGTTGGTGGTTGGTCCAATATCGCGTGGACCCTGCGATCTCTGGCGAGGCCAGAAAAATTTCTATTAGGTTGAATTTGACAAATGGGATAAGTGATGTCGGTTTTCTTTGTTCAGGACTTTCAATTTTCCCGTCCATAGGACACGGGCTTCGGTATCGGTCGGGTTCGTCCAAGAGTGGGGGGAAATTCTATTGAAATGCAAACAATCCCCTGCCTGCATCTCGAATTTCTGACCATCAAGGAATTGATGGATCATGCCCTCTAAAACGAAAATGATCTCTTCGCCTTCATGCGAAACGGTTTCTGACGAATACCCCGGGGGTACGTTCAGGATATAAGACGCAAGTTCAGATCCCGGATACTGGTTTGTGACCGCCTCATATCGAACCGACGATCCATCCATAAAAAATTGCTGACGCCCCTCTGCCCAGCTTATCGCGTCTGTTGGTTTCTGCGATTTGATGAAATATTCAATTTCCACCCCAAGCGCATCCGCGATCTGCGCCAAAGTTCCCAAAGTCGGCACTGCCATGTCGCGTTCGATTTGGCTGACATATCCCACAGAAACACCAGCCGTGTCCGCCAAACCTTGCATCGTCATTGACAGCTTTTTGCGGCGCTGTCGAATGAGAGATCCCAACAACGGGGATCGGTTTTTTATGGCGTTCACTTCGTTCATTTTCCTATCCTTTCTTTAGGGATAGTAAAATTTTTTTACTGAGGCAAATAATTTTAATTTTTTTTTACACTAACCTAGCGTCAATTTAAGTTTGGTTTTTTGCCGCAATGCGGCAAGCTCTTACGCGGCATAAACAATTTACGCGTTGGTTCATTTTCCTCGTGTCGGTTCTGTTTGCAGATGATTTGCATTTTAACATCCCAACAGTGCATATTCAGACCCGCCCGAACGACTGATGGCAAATTTTATAACGAATCTCTTTGCATGCTCATTGTGATTCTTGCGCAAAAGATGAAGAATTTTAAGACGGCATGTTTTAGGGACTGAAAAAAAATGGGTAAATTATTAAGGCGCATTTTCCAAATCGGAGCTGCGATTATTGTTTGCATAATCACTGCGTTTTCTGTTCAGATTTACTCCGATAACCACGCGCCAAAAAGTGACCAACATATTTTTGTACGGTAGCTGGTGCGATAGCCGCATAGGCAGCTAACTTTTCTTCATCAATGATCTCTTTGTAGGTCACGATACACACAACTTTTGACATTGGATCAACCTTTCAACTTTGTTGTTATAATACTGTGTTTAGATTGGTTCAGCAGCTGAACCGTCTTCATTCAACCGATGTTTTGCATAAATGATGTCGTCATCATGTGCGGACACCCAGTGAAAACTTTCATCAGCAAACATATGTGTATTAACATTGATTTGGCTTGGATCGTCTAGCGTTCCTATCATCATCACCCTTCGTTCAGGGAAGCGTTCAGTTGTTGCAGTAACTTGGGTTGAGCATGTTGGACAAAAATGAATGTATAATTCTCGACCATGGTCTTTGCTGGTGTAGGTGTATTTTTTTAACTCGCCACCGTTAAATTGAACATCATCTAGGTTGAAGGACATTGCAGCACGATATGCGGTTCCCAAACTACGTTGACAAAATCGGCAGTGACAGGCGTAAGACCCAATTGGATCAGATTTACAAGTAAAGCGAACAGATCCACATAAGCAGCCACCTTTAAGTTCTGTCATTTGAATACCCCTTTAAAATTATATTACGATGCTACGCACACGCGCGGTGGGCGTCAATTATCAAATCCTAAAGCGCATGAACTTCAAAACATTGAGTTGCGCCTAATGACTTTATCATAGGCATGAAATGGTTTTGCATTGTATCGTACATATCGTCAGTAATTTCTGGCGCTTCCCAGTGTGACATACTTACGTGCATGTTTGGCTCCTTTTATTTCAAATTTAAGACCACAGGGTAATTAATAAACGCTTCGTCAGTGATTGGAGTAAACGTGCCTGTTTCTACGATTGCTCCAGCTTCTGCCCTTAAGCGTGTTAGTTCCTCATCTTCGCTGAAACTTTTAAGATGTGCCTCACTTTCAAAATGAATGACTGTGTGCAGCATGCTGTCATCATCTTTTTGCGTTCCAGCGAAGACAAAAGTCATCCCGTGTTCCTTCATCTTATCGCCAACGGAATGCACCATGTCCTTCCACGCTTGAAAGCCTTTAGATAAACGTATTGTCGATAATACAAGCATTGTATTTTTCTCCCTGATGTTGAATGCAAAAAGGTTAACAAAGGTTTTCAGCATCACCAGTACAGAAAGTGTACTTCACTCTTCTTCGCAGTTATCTCACATTGAAATTTATCTACCACGCAGTCACGGGTGGATGCTGGGGTACTTCACCTCCTTAGATTTGAAGTATCCTGAACTGGGAGAGACGCTAGCTGTTATTAACTCCTTGTCTCTCCCAAGTTTCGGTGTTGGATACCTAGTGAGGTTGAGATGACTACTAAACTACCAAATGACCAAACCCTTTGGTTTAGAAATTTGCCTCCGAAAGCAAGTGATGGGGGGTCTGAAGAAGTGGAGGGTAACGCAGGAAAAGAACCTGAAATTGAGCTGTTTATTGAACCTCTAACAGGATTAGCGATCCCAATGCCTAACCAAAATAAAGGGGGGCGTTTGCCCCCCATTTTCTCTATTCAATTTTGGTAACTTTGCGTTTTTAGCCCCGCCGCCCTCTAACTGACGAATGATGTATTGTGTAGAGTTCATTTGCCTTCATCTTTAGAAGGGTGGGTTTGGAAGGCGGAATAACCAAGGACACGTTGGACATCAGGACACCCCTTTAGGGGTGTGTCCATGTCTGTCCATCTGCGAATGTCCTGCGAGACAAGTCAGACATGTCCGCAAAATGTCTTGTCTGTCTCCTTCATGGATAAACCACACCATGTCATTGCATGTGTGGATCACTCCGTTTTCCTGTAGCTTTGCCTTTTATGATCTAGCTGAACTGCCAAGTCATATTTTTCGATTAGCTGCACTGGCCTAATAATTTATTCGCTGCCGCTACTTTTGCCGCCACCAGCAATTCACTGACTTGACCTGATCCGCACGAGCATCTCTCAATCGCGTATCTAAATTCGCCTTTTTGATCGCGTGTGACCGCCATGACGGAAACGGTGTTCGGGGCGAGTTCTCCAGACTTTAGAAACGCGCGGCTTTGCTCATCCTGCAGCCGCTTGAATGTGATTTGCGTATCTCCCAACAAATGCTTGTGGAATGCGCAGTACAGGGCATTCACGGCTATAGGATCGGTGACACGGACATAATGGCCATTATTGTCGAGATCACCGCAGACTGATGCGTGTCGCCATGCAATTCCAAGTGCATGCTTACGCTCATACGCTTTACGTGCGCGCAACTGTTTTCTATTCATTTGCATACCTCCAAAAATCGGACATCACACGTGACGACACGACGACACAGCTAAAGCTGTGTGTCTGTCGCGTCGCCATCGTGATGATTTTGTCTGGCGACATTTTCTTGATTGTCGCCTAATGTCGCCTTGTCGCTGAGCGTGTAATAGTCATTGTCTGCAGTGATAAAACCCTTTGCCACAA
>Ga0255782_10003482_pt1 | contig 11907 bp, 6 predicted proteins | sample 101ome_26_FD_179980 | JGI IMG/M metagenome (GOLD analysis project Ga0255782, IMG submission 179980) | Coastal salt marsh microbial communities from the Groves Creek Marsh, Skidaway Island, Georgia - 101408AT metaG (version 2) | ecosystem: Environmental > Aquatic > Marine > Intertidal zone > Salt...
ATCTGCTGGTAAAGCACAAGGTCTTAAAAAACGTTGGAACGAAGTAAAAGTTAGATTGCTAGATACAACAGGCGTTAAGATCAACGGAGATCAATTACCGTTTAGATCTTCTGCTAATTTAATGAACGCACCAGTAGATGCATTTACAGGTGATAAGCGAGTTACTAACTTAGGGTGGGATAGAGATGGTATTATTGAGGTGTCACAAGAACAGCCTCTACCAATGACTATTCTTGGAATACACGGAACATTAAATGTGAGCGATTAATATGGCAGAATCATCAGGTATATCAGGAGGACAAGCAGCAGGCGGCGCAGCAGCGATTGCAGGTGGTATTGTAAGCGCACGTGGTCATTACATGAATGGTGTAAGTGCGTATGAAAGAGGTCAAATAGAAGCATCTCAAGAATTACAAGATACACATTATCAAATTCAAGCATTACAACGTCAAGCCATAGAACAACTGCATTACCAATTTGCTCAAGTAGGTGCTAGTGGCACACAATTTACTGGATCTAATATGCTAGTTGCTATGAAAACGCTTAATGATTTAGAAGAAGATAAAACAAAAATGGATCGTGAATCTAAGAAACGTGCTTACTCATTGCTTAAGATGGGTGCAGACGAATTTAATTCTTCAATGAATGCAGCAACAGGATCTTTACTACAAGGTATAGGTCAGGCAGCATCAATAATGGTTTAATATGGCAATACAAGTAAAACCAAGACAATCAGCCGGTACGCAGTTTAAAGGTAGCGGTGGAGGAAGTTACCCTGCAATTAGTTCAGCAGCGCGTGTAGGCGACGGTATGGTTTCATTAGGCAAAACTATTTCTGGTCTTGCAAATGACGCACAAAAAATATTTGATAACGAAGTAAGCGCAGCAGAAAAAGACTTACAAGTTAAAGAAATGCAGGCAAACCTGCTAAGATCAAAACGTCGTTGGAAAAATGATTTATTAAATGGTGGTACAGATCTTGATTCACGAGGAGTGCCTCAGAAACCATTTGATCCTAATAAATACGGAGAATTGTCAGACCAATGGTTTAGTAAGTGGTATGACGATAACGTAAAAGATAAAGGTTATGATCCTGATGCAGTAACCGCATTTAATTTAATATTTGAAAGCACTCAAGGTGAATTCTATGGATCAGCAACAAAATTAAGTCGTGATCACCGTGTAGCGCATTTAGTGTCTACAGACATGACAATTGCTAATCAATACAAAACTGTTATTACAGATCCTACATCATCAATAGAAGATAAGCGTGATGCACTTGATGAAATTATGGTAATGGCAGAAACAAACTCACCGCAACGTATGGCAAACAGCAAATGGTGGGATAAATTTTTACCTGAAGTGCAGGATATTTATCAAAGAGAACTTATCCAAAGAAATGCGGTAGGCGGAAAAATAAAGAATTGGGATCATCAAGATTTAGGTGGTGGCTATTCAACTGAAGATATGGACAATGCTCTTAAGTACATTAATGAAGCAAGTATGAAAGAGGAGGATAGAAAAACCTTAATACAAAAATTCCAAGGCTATAGACAATTAAGAGAAAAAGCAGAAAAAGACGCTCAAGCCGAAGGCGAAAATAACTTAAACAATCAATTAAGTAAGTTATACGATCAGGGTAAATTAAATTACGAAATTGTTAAAGATCTTCCAAATGAACAAATGAAAGAGTATTGGAGGAATCAATTAAAAGGCGCTAATAACAACAAATTCTGGGAAGCAGATTATAACCAGATTTTAAGTGAATTATATGATGGCACGTATGCAGAAGAAAGTGATATAGCAACAAATACAGAAGGGGTTGTACAAAAAGTATGGCAAGACGCAGAAAGAAAAGGAATACCAGCAGAAGAAATTGTTAAATTAGAAAAGCGTGTTCGTGAAGTTGCCAAGAATGATCCAATTACTGTTGGTAAAAAAGATGCTCGTATTAGAGCAAAACAAGCATTTAATTTAGAGATGCCTAATTTTATTATCACAAGCACAGGAATGAACTTTTTAGATGATCCAAGAAACGGTTTTGGTAAAAAGAAAGCCCTTCAAAAAGCAATGGATCAAAAATTGTATAAATTTGATGTTAGGTTAGAAAACGCTATTCAAGATGCAATTAATAACAAAATACCAGTTAAAAGCATATTAGATATTAGAAGTCCTGATTATGTAGTAAACGATATCATTGACACTATTAATCAAGAAGGACTACCACCACCTAGAGAAGAAAAACCTGTAGAGGATGAAGATGGAGTAATGGATTTCATAATAGATTTCTTTACAACTAAAGACGGCGAAGAAACAACATATATGGAAGTATATGGTAAGCCTATGACAGTTAAAAAAGGAACTACACAGGCACAAGCAGAAGCACAATACGATACACAACTTTCAATAGATGCAACAGGTAATGGTAAAAAACGTGTAGCATATCCAGAAGGTCATCCTAAATACGGAAAAACACCAGACAATTTAGAAACAATTGAAGATTATTTGTTAAGAATGAAGTTAATGGGATTTGAATGACATATCTAAACGTTAATCAACTTAAAAACGCAGGTTTCTCTAATGATGAAATCAATGTTGAATTATACAAAACCAAAAACAAATTACTGGATCAAGGATTTAAAGAAAAAGAAATAGAGGACCAGTTAGGCATAACTGCTTACAATTGGGCAAATCCATTAAACAACGTAGCATCAAATATAACTAGACAAACTATTACCGCTGTGCAAGAAAGTGGATACAGTCCATATTTAGAGATAGGTGGTAAGAAAGGACGTTTTAACTTTGAGCAAGAACCAATTAGTAGTAGCCACTATCCGGGCAAGCAATATTTATTTGAAACAGACGAAGGTGCTGCACATTGGTATCAATTAGAAAAAGATTTTCAAGGAGGACGCTGGGAAGAACAACCTAACTCTACTGTCACTTATAACAAGTGGCAGGAAATGGGTAAAGGCATTCGTACAGAAATTATTAATAACGAATTCAAATACAAACCAGAAGTTGCAAAATTATTAAATACTTCATTAGATGAAGGTAAGCCTGTAGAAGAAGTTTTACCACTTTTAGCAGAATTAGATACTTATAAACAAGTTACTAATTTTGATGAATTTGCTGGAGATGTTGTAATAAGTCCTGAAGTTTTAAAGATGTTAGAAGATTCGGAATTTATGGAGGCTTTAAAAAATCGAGGATTTGAATTAATTGAAGAAAGCATAGACTATGAATCTAAAAACAATCCTGCTATACAATCAGAGTCAATTGATTATTTTAAAAACTTATTAAAAGTAGCAAAAAAAGATCCATCAGTTATTGAAAAAAAATGGTCTATGGGTGAAGCATGGGATTACGGTAATGATAGTTCTGTAGCAGTATTAGCATATGAAATATACAAAGTCCTTAATGGCGATAAAGATGCTGCTAAAGATGCAGCAAGTATGATGCTAAATTTACAAGCCTATGAAAAACAAGATTGGCTAAACAAAATTGCTTATGACATAAGTGCTATTACACCAGATATGGCAGTAATGTTACCAGCAGGTGCGGCAGGTGCTTGGGCATGTGCAGGACCGGCAACAGCAGCATCAGCCGTAGCAACACCTATAGCAGGTGCAGCAATACAAGGCGGCTGTACTATGGGTGCAGCATTTGCTGCTCCAGCAGTTTTACGTACTATATTTATGTCGCTTTTAGAAGAAGATATCGGCGTTAAAGAAGAACAAGATATGTGGGATATTTTAATTACCGCAGCAAAAGAAGGAACTAAAGAAGGATTTGTTGGTTTTTTAACTGGATTGCTAGGTGGTTCTGCTAAATTTTACTTAGACAGATTAGGTGTCAATAAATGGCTAACTGGAACAACAACACTTGGAATAGAAACAAGTGTAATGACTACAACAGGAGAATTAATACATACTGGTCAAATGCCTCATCTTGAAGATTTTACTCGTGTCGCAACAGAATTATTAGTATTTAGAGGTGCTAGTAAATCAATCGGTAAAATAAAAAATATGTCTATGCGTAGTGAATACTACATAGTTAGGAATTTAAGACGCATGTATAAAGAAATGGGTCTTGATCCAAGGGCTATCGAAAAATTTATGAAAGATAACCCTCAATATATACCAGAAATTAGAGAGGCATTGTCAAAATCAGAATATGCTCCACCAGAAATTATTATGGGTGTATTTTCTACTTTGATGACGCGATTAGAAAGATCAAGAAAAAGTCAAATTATAGTTCGTGATCAACCATTTGATGTAACTAGACATTTTGATAAAGAAACTGGTGAACTTACTGTAGTAGGCAAACGAACTGGTAGTAAAGATTGGAACAAAATTGTATTTGAATTACGAAAAGATGGTAATTGGTCTATTAAAGATTTTGAAGCATCTGATGGTGGTTTTGCAGATACTAATATTCAAGCAATAGCAAATATTGCAGAATCACGCGGCAGACGAATTGTACGTCCTGAAGAGGGAGAAGTGCCTGAGTTTGGAACAGAAGGAAAAAAATCACCGTTTTTTGTTATATACGACATGATAGAACAAGGTCGTGCTGAACCAACAAAAAAAGAAGTAGTGGTAGATCCAACTGACGAAATAGTAGTTACGTTAAAGTCAGAGATTTCAGACGCTGCACAGCAAATGAAAGATCTTGGTCAGACACGTGCAGCAACAGAAATGTTAGAGCAAAGCGATAAATTAATAACTAATATTCTGGGTAAAGATTTTTTAAAGGATACAGAAAATCGTGTAGTTAAAGCATATGAGTCTTTAGCAAAAGAAAAAGAAATAGCATCAAAGAAAGAAGAAAGTGATCGTGCTTATAGAGAAGATGGTTGGCATTCACCAGACATGCTTCCGGGACGTGAAGGTGAAAACCCTTTTGGAAAAATTGATGACTTAAAGTTAGGTGAATTTGACATGGAGATGGAATTTATAGCATCTCATTCTACTGAAAGTGTTAATGCAAAAAAAATACAGAAAAACGGATTAGATCCTAATGCTAGAAGTGGCACTATAGGAGTTAAAAGAGGGTTTGTTCATGTTGGTACAGATACACACGCACAGATACGTGGTAAGGGATTAACAGATCCTGTAATAATTAGAACACAAGTAAAACTCAATGCTCCATTAGATTTGCGTGAGTTTAAAGATTTTGATTATATAACTGATGGTCTTACGGATACTCTTAATATTTACAATTTTCTTACTTACAGATTGCCTGACAATCATCCTGCAAAGATGACTATAAAAGAATATCAGGACAAACCTGCAGGTGAACAAGCACAAGCAGAAAAAATTATTAGTCATTTAAAAGACAAAGGATACGATTCTGTTATATATAAGAATCAAATTGAAAGAAATTTATCAGCCAAAGAAGTAGAAGAAACATTAAATAAATCTTCTGACGATTCAGTTGCAATAATGAACGCAGAAAATATAAAAATACTTGGTTATTCTAAAGGTATTGACAAATTAAATTTTACAAAAGAATTATCAGAAGGAAAAACACCACAACAAAAAAATGCTTCAGACGCTTTTTACAATTTAAGTCTTAGTGAAGGTGAGCCTAATACACAAAAAATAATGACTATGCCTGCATTGGTAGAACTTGTAGATATATTAATGGATGGCAGGTTACCAGAAGTACAAGCAAAGATTCGTAGTAATGAAGGTAAGACTATGGGATATTTTTCTCATATACCGGGTTCTGGTAAAGAGTCAGGCAAAATTGTATTACTAGCAGAAATATTTAAAGATCCAGAAACAGCATCAAAGATTGTTGCTCACGAAATTGGTCACATGGTGGACTGGTTAGAAGGCACACCTAACTACAATATGAGCCGTGGTAATGTATTAGGCCGTCTAGCAGCGCTTAAAAAATACATGAAGGATCACTTTGAAGCAGATGGTAAATCTAAGTTAGACGTAGAAGTTATACGAGAAGAACTTAAAAACCTGACACGTGAATGGCGACCATTTGATGAAGATGCAGCAAATCCAAAATATTTGAAATATCGTTTTAGCCCAGAAGAATTGTATGCAGATTTCTTTAGTGCAGTTATGACTAATCCTAAATTTGCACAAGAGATAGCACCTAAAGCATTTGAAGGATTTTTTGATTACCTAAATAACAAACCTAAAGTATCTAAAGTCTATAAACAAATACAACAAGATCTAAACAACGGCACATTGCTTAACAAAGCAGAAACAAAACTGCGTAAATCATTTAAAGAAGCAGATCAAAAATTTTTAGATAAATTAGCATTAGATAAAAAATTATTTAAAACTCGTGGTGGTGACTGGGCAAAATTATTTATAGATCAGTATTGGTACATTCAGCGTGATGTTAAGAACTATAAATCAAGCAACGTACCTGATAGCAAAAATCCTATATTTAAGATTGACGAATATCGTTATTCTGGATCTGAGAAAGAAGGCTACTTAAACGATTTTAACAACATAGTTATTTTGCCTATGGAGCGTGCAGGAATTATGCCTGAAGATATGGGTGTATATATGTTTTATAGACGTGTTGTCAATGAACGTAGTGAGTTAGCAAACCCACGTGGTTTTACAAAAGAAGAAGCAACAAAACGTATGGCTGAAATGGAAGCAAGGATGCCAGAAATTGCAGATCTTGCTAACAAAATACATGAAGTACGTAGGGAATGGGTTATTGATCGTATTGAGCAATCAGGCGTATATCCAGTAGAACTAATTGAAAAGATTAAGAACAATGATGCTTATGCAAGATTTGACGTAGTTGAGTATTTAGACACTCATTTTGGTCCGGGTTCTGGCGCACGTATTACAGGACAAAAAGGTACATTAAAAGACATTGCTAATCCACTTACTAAAACAATTGCTAATGATTTATTATTACTTAAAAGTGCGTCATTTGCGACAGCAGTAAAAACAACTTTAGATTTTTATAAAAACGCAGCAAAAACAGATCCTGAATTATTTAAAGTAGAAAAAGCCGCAACCAAATATAACGGGAAATACAGAGAATTTGAAGCCCCTAAAGATCCAGAGATGAAACTAATTACCGTTATGAATGGAGGTAAATTAGAAGGTTATTACATCAACAAATATGTAGTAGAAGCATTTGAAAGAAATCCTATGGAAACATGGAGTGTTATGCAGTTTATGGCATGGACAAACAATAGTGTTAGAACTATTTTAACTGACATTAATCCGGGATTTTGGATGATGAATGCATGGCGTGACTATCAACGTACTGTAAAAAATTTACCGGCTGGTACATGGGCGCAAAAAAATATACCGTTTGTACAATTAGTACAATTTTTTGAACATTGGCGTAAAGGATTTAAACCAGCATGGCGAAGCATATACGGTATTCCTGATCCAGTAATAAAAGAAATGTTTAAAGGTAATATGTTAATTTCAATTACTGAACGAGGACATGATCTAAGAGGTGATAAAGAATTAGAATTAATACTTAGACAACATCATCAAAATCCAGAAGTTTGGGAAAAGAATTATATGTACCCTGTTAAATGGTTATACAGACACATGTTGCATATTGGTCAATCATTAGAGCGTCAAAACAAAGTTGCTACTAAAACATGGGTAGATAAATATTTTCCTGAAATGACACCAGAACTTAAAGCACATTATGTAAGAGTGCTTGGAGGATCACCAGCATTCTTAAGAAAAGGTGGGGCAAATGTTTTGTACAACAATATATTTATGTTTGCAAATGCTATGAAAGAAGGGTGGCGTGGTGATTTGGAAGCAATAAAACGCAACCCTATGGAATATTTTTATAAGACTGTGCAATTTAATATTATGCCTAAAGTACTTATGTATGGAGCAGCATCTGGATTGTTTGGTGAAGAAAACAAAGCAATTATGGCTGGAGTGCCTGAATACGACAAAGCCAACTATATTATTATTCCACTTGCTTTAAGTGATGATCCTATTAATCCTAAATCAATTTATTTAAGAATACCTATGGATGAAACAGGTAGATTTTTTGGTGGTCTAGCATGGAAAATGTTAATGTCTAATCAAGAAGCGGATTGGAATCAAGTGGCTGCATATGCTGGAGGACAGTTACCAGCATTATCACCACCACTTTCTCTTGCACGTTCATTAGGGACATATTGGATGGGTTCATCTCCGTATGATTATTTTAAGAAACAAGACGCTATTAATAAAACTACATGGGATGCAGGATTTCCATATAGAGAAGAAGCAGCAGCAAAGTATTTTGCAAACAATATGGGTGCTGGCATTGTAAAACGTTTTAACATTAGTGATATGGAAACATTTAAAAGTCAATGGGAAGAGATAGTAGGATTTCCGTTTTTAGAAAACACAGTAGGTAGATTTTTAAAATTCTCTAGTCGTGGATATGCTGATGAAGCAAAGGATGCAATAAAACCAGTAGTACAAGAACAAGCAAGAGATATGTTATTAGTGAATAAATATTTAAACAATGCATTACAAGATCCAAACTACGTTGCTTCAAAAGAAGAATATGAAGCATTAGTAAACAAAGCAGATAGTTTGAATGAAAAAGCAGAACGTATGCTGTCACGCATTTATGGCAATCCTGTAGTTAATATGTTTAAAAATTCAAGCAAGGCTGAACGTCGAGCAATATTAAAAAGAATAGAAAAAATGGCAAGAGATGGAAATTTTGTAGCAGATGGTCTGCAACAACAATTAGAAGAACTATATTAAATAGTGTTATAATCAAGAAAATTTGAGGGAACTATGGCAGTATCAAGTACAACAAGTAAAGTAAGTTATACGGCAACAGCGAGTCAAACTACGTTTGCATATACATTTAAGATATTTGCAGATGGTGATTTGAACGTATATGTTAATGACGTATTAAAAACATTAACAACTGATTACACGGTAACAGGCGCTGGTGATGCTAGTGGCGGTAACGTTGTATTTGTATCAGGATTATCAGCAAGTGATGAAGTAGTTATTGAACGTGTATTAGATCTTACACAAGGCACAGACTACGTAGAAAACGATCCTTTCCCAGCAGAAACACATGAAGATGCGTTAGATCGATTAACATTTATTGCACAACAACATCAAGATGCATTAGATAGAACGGTCAAATTTGCAACAACAGTAACAGATGCTGGTGACGTAGAAGTATTAGGATCTGCTTCAGCACGTGCTAGTAAGTTATTTGCGTTTGATTCAGCAGGTGATTTAGATATTACTCAAGAGATTGGTGCATACCAAGGAAATTGGGGATCATCAACTGTATATGTACAACGTGACATAGTTAAAGATACAAGCAATAACAATATTTATATTTGTGTAGAAGCACACACATCATCCGGATCTCAGCCTATAAGCACAAACACAGATAGTGCTAAATGGGCATTAATTGTAGATGCATCAAGTGCTACTACTTCAGCAAGTGCGGCGGCTACATCAGCCACGGCGGCGGCAACAAGTGCTACAGCAGCAGCAAGTAGTGCAAGTGCAGCAAGTACAAGTGCGACTAATGCGGCAACTTCAGCAACTTCAGCAAGTACAGCACAGACAGCAGCAGAAACGGCACAAACAGCGGCAGAAACTGCTCAAGCAGCAGCAGAAGCAGCAGAAGCAGCGGCAGAAACATACGCAGATAACTTTGATGATGCTTACTTAGGTGCTAAAGCATCAGACCCAACAGTCGATAATGATGGTGATGCACTAGCAGATGGTGCATTATATTTTGATACAACTAACAATGTGATGAAGGTCTATGACTTAGGTAGCACAACTTGGTATCAATTAACACCAACAGTATCTAATCAAACAAACATTAATACAGTAGCAGGTATATCTTCTGATGTATCAACAGTCGCTGGTATATCTAGTGATGTTACAACAGTATCTGGTATTTCAGGAAACACTACAACAGTTGCAGGTATTAGTTCAAATGTAACAACAGTAGCAGGAATTAGTGCAAATGTAACTACCGTAGCAGGTGACTCAACTAACATCAATACTGTTGCAGGAATTTCAGCCAATGTCACTACAGTTGCAGGAATATCATCAGATGTAACTACAGCAGCAACTAATGTAGCAGACATTACTAACTTTGCAGATGTATATATTGGTGCATCAGCATCAGACCCTACAACTAGAGCAGACAGTTCAGCACTACAAGCAGGTGACTTATACTTTAATACCTCATCTAATGTAATGAAATATTACACAGGTTCTGCTTGGGGAACTATTACAGTAGAAACATTTACAGAAGTATCACAAGATACAACTCCACAACTAGGTGGCGATTTAGACACCAACGGCAACGCCATTACAGGAAGTACAGTTGCTATTAACGCTTCAAATGGTGAGTTTATGATTTCTGCTACAGAAAATGGTCCAGTAGCATTGCGTTATGATAACAATTTAAAATTATCAACAAAGTCAGACGGCGTAAACATCACAGGTGAACTAGAGGCTGATAGCCTAGACATTGATGGTGATGGTGACATTTCTGGCAATTTAACGATAGGCGGAGATTTAGATATAAATGGTACTGGTGCATTAAAACTACCAGTAGGTACAACAGCACAACAACCTGCATCACCAACAGCAGGTGATTTAAGATGGAACTCAGATGACACATCAGCAGAGATATATGATGGTTCTGCTTGGGGTTCAGTCGGTGGCGGTGGTGCAGCAACTACAGTATATGCTGAACACGCTCATACATTAAGTGAGAACTTAAGTATTGCTTCTGGTAATAATGCAGTATCAGGTGGACCAATAACAATCAATAGTGGTTACTCAGTAACAGTACCTAGCGGTAGCGTTTGGACAATAGTATAGGAATAGATTATGGCAATTACAATTAATGGTTCAGGAACAATAACTGGTGTATCAGCAGGTGGATTGCCAGATGGTTCAGTAACAGCAGATGACTTAGCATCTACATTAGACATTAGTGGAAAGACAGTAACATTGCCTAGTGATGTAGGTGGTATTACTCAAGGTTTAACTAAATGGCAATCTTTTAGTATGAGTCAAGTTACTGATGCTACTGGTGATGGAACTTATAATTTTGGTGCTGATGTTGGCACGTGGTCAAGTCAAGATTACAGCACAGATGCGGGTAGTAATTTTATTACATACCCATCTGTTAGTAATGGTCGTTTTGCATTTACTGAAACTGGAACATATTTAATAACTTTTACAGTAAGTTGTAGAATTGATAATAACAGAGGTCAAACTTGGAGAATAAGGCATAGCACAGATGGCGGTAGCACTTTTAATAGTATAACTGGTGGTGCAATAGAAGTATCTTCAGCAAGTGGTTTAGATAATGCTTTTGTATTACAAAGACCATATAAAGTTACAAACACAACTAACCAAAAAATTATGTTTAATTTCACAACTGGTGGAACTGGGGCACACGAAACTAACACTACTGGCACAAATGTTATGTTTCTTAAATTAGAATAAGGATTAATATGGATTATTTAGTAGAAAGAATTGCATTATATTTAGGCGAATCAAAGGTCGAAGATATAAGAGATAAACTAAAGAATGACATTGTTATTCATTGTGCTAGTAGTGGTCATTACATTGAAACTTGGAATGAAGAAACTGTTGGAGTAGCAAAACCAACAGATACACAATTAGAGTCTTATAGTGCAGAAGCACAAACAATGTATGAATTAGACCAAGCACAATTACAAAGGGCAAAAGAATACCCTAGCATTGGCGAACAACTAGATATGCAATACTGGGATGCAGTAAACGGAACAACAACTTGGAAAGATACTATAGCACAAGTTAAAGCAGATAACCCTAAACCAGAGTAGATTATGAGTAAAGTAAAGATTGAAGGCAATGCAAGTGGTACTGGTACTTTAACCATATCAGC
>Ga0255782_10003487_pt1 | contig 11901 bp, 23 predicted proteins | sample 101ome_26_FD_179980 | JGI IMG/M metagenome (GOLD analysis project Ga0255782, IMG submission 179980) | Coastal salt marsh microbial communities from the Groves Creek Marsh, Skidaway Island, Georgia - 101408AT metaG (version 2) | ecosystem: Environmental > Aquatic > Marine > Intertidal zone >...
TCGTAGTTTCAAGTTACTGTCATACCGCCCGTAGTTCCAACCATTCTTCTTTGGTTCACCTAGTCCAAACAACCTACCGAACTGAGCTCTCTCGTCTTTACCTTTAAGCCATGAATCCATGCCTAGCTGCATGCTTACGTTTGATCCGTAGGGATAGCTTGTCAACACATCTCCTTCGGCTGGAGTGATCCCACCGTATCCGTCATTAATATACCTACGCATTCTTCTTGCATGCTCGAACATAATAGTAGCTCGATCTTTGAGACTAAATTGTCCAGGATGAATACGATACTTGACCTCCCAACCAATCTCTGCGATACGAGTTGTCTCGTCCATATTGATTGCTTCAGCAAATTCGTTTAAAGCATACTTATAATGTTCCGACGGCATCTTTTGCTGCAGGTCCATACAACGATACCAAAGGTAACTTTCCTTTGTATCGAAGGTGATAAAATATGAAATGAATTTGAATACGTTGCCACCTAGGTTTGTGACATCAGTTCTCTCATTTCTCACACCAGATGTGAACTGCGCTTTGTCATTGTAACCAAGATCGCTTAGAGTATTTTTGAATATTAAGAACTGTAACGGATCGCTCATCAATCATCCTATAAATTGGTCTCGGTGGCTGGATTCGAACCAACGACCTCTTGTACCCAAAACAAGCGCACTACCAGGCTGTGCTACACCGAGTTATGTATTACCGTATATGAATTCGCAATCAATCTTTGCGCTTTTCAGTGTTCGTCTTTTCCACGGAACTCTATCGAGTATCTGCACTTGATAACCACGTTTTGCCTTGTGAATTTCAGCAACGTACTTATTTATCAATGTGTCATACATCTTATGATACACTTCACATGTTTCATCATCACGAATTCTTTCCCAACGAAGTTCCATTACCACCTCTTAGGAATCACTGGTTTCCATTGCTCGTTGATATCGTATGAACCAACAAGAGCATGGTGATCGTATTCACCGACGGCGTATATCATTGCCGTACGGATCCGATCTGCTTTTTCTTTCATGAGTTCTTTGGCGTATGCCTTAGCCCAAATCAGATTATCGAATCGTTGATACTCTTTCTTCTGACCACCAGGACGCCAGCCAACTACATTATAATACTGAGCATTGTTGCGAATGTTTTCTTCCCATTCATCAACAGGTTTTAAGTCTCCACGTTTAGCTGCCATAATAAAAATCCTCCATAATATAATTCTACACTAAACGTGGAGAAAAGTAAACTACTTTTTTTCCATAAGTGCTACTGCGGCATCATAGTCTTCTTGACTAATAATACCTTCACGCAAAAGCTTCTGACGATTTACCATATGCTTTGCCTGAATTTCTTCTTTCGATCCTCCGAAGTATGCAACAGCATGTCCTTCTTCGATCAAGATGTCGGTAAGTCTTTCTTTCTTACCTTCATATCGTTCAACATAAAAGTCACCTAAGATACGACCAAACTTACCTTTCATATCCTCACCGTTCTTATCTTCGGTAGTGATAAGCTTGCCACCTTCGTGCATAAGTTCTTTGACTCGTGCCTTTGCTGCTTCACCGAACAAGTCTTCTACTTTATCAGAAGTACGTGACTCTGGGGTATCGATCCCCATGATCCGTACACGCTCGTCGCGCAAAGTAATACCGAAACCAAGGTCAATGTCTACGTCAACAGTGTCACCGTCAACAACCTTAAGTACAGTTACGTCATATTCGTTTTGATTATTCATTGTCATACCCTTTTAGAAACAAGATAAGGGTATTTATAGAACTATGCAGAGAATGCGTTGAGCATCCAAGCATGTTTTTCGTGTACACCGATACGCGACTCAATGTAGTCAAGTGTACCAGCAGCGTTGGCTTGTTCTGCCATCTGACGTGCTTTATAAAGCTCGGTGATAGCTTTTTCGTTATCAACCGCTAGACGCTGGAACATCACTGGTGCTGCGGGGATTGCAGTTTCATCTGCAATAACAGACAGATCAGAGAAACGAGAAAAAGAGCCCGGTGCAAAACCACCGAGCTTTCGAATCTCTTCAGCAGTAGTATCAATCGACCCATGAATCTCCTCATACAACTCACCAAAGAAATCGTGATACTGACCAAAGTTTGGACCGGTCACGTTCCAGTGATAGTTATGTGATTTGAGATATAATGAAAACGTAGTTGCTAGAACCACTTTCATTTGTTCGATTAATTCTTCCATGATACTCATCCTTGTTTTGAGTATTTATATTAGTTAGACGATAAGCTTTCTTCTAGCGTATCAATCAAACCATCAATCTTTTTCTTGTTATCTTCGATTTTTTGATGATGCGTATCATGATCTAGTTTTTGCCGAGCATGCAAGTCAGCATGTGCTGCTGCTAATCGAAGAAAGTCGTCATTAATATCAACGATCTGTTCTTGCAGATCTTGTGTTGTTGCTTTCGTATCTTTAATATCTTCTGCCAAGGCATAGATTATAATTGCTGCAATAATTTCCATTATGTTTCACTCCATTTAAAATCAATTTGCATGCAGATCGCCTGCATATTCATAGGGAAGTAGCCGTTCTGTCCGCCTACTTCTGCGCTCAATTTTTCACGTGCTTCAAAACATTCCATATGCGTTTTAAAGACTCCGTTGCCGATGGTCATAATCTGGCCATCCCAATATGTCATGAAGACAAGTAGCCAAGCCATATCATAACCTCCTAGTTTAAGTTTTCAGTGGGGAGCCTTGCCTAGGTGACTCCCCACCTATCTCCACTGTACACCGGAAGACCGTGCCTCATAACGTGCTGAGGGTCACACACCATTCCAAAGACTGCAGATCATTGGATGGATTTTCTGGCGATCACGGAAGGATTCGAACCCTCGACCCAGAGCTTAGAAGGCTCTTGCTCTATCCAGCTGAGCTACGTGACCATAATCTATCGAGCGTGAAAAACCACGCCGCATTCAATAATGGCTCAACAATTGCATCTGTTACTGCAGCAGCAAAATTAGCTCCTGTAAAATACATTACACATGCTGCTGCTATCAGAAAGTGTCCGATAGTATATATTGCTGTGCGTAACAGAGTGTCTTTCATATCATTTTACAAACGTGGTTTGAAACGTTTGACCGTCTACTGTCCAAGTGATAATAGAATAGTCATACACTTTCTTATTCACGTCTTTGTATTCAGTAATGTTTTCACATTGGCGTTCAGTCTTGTAACCTGTGATGACAGTTTCTGTCTTAGGCTTATTTGCTTTGTCAGCTGCAATGATTCCACCAAGGACTGCACCAGCAGCTGCGCCATCGTCTTTACCTGTGACGCCTTTACCAAGCAAGCCACCAAGGATCATGCCTCCTAAGACATCTCCACCAGTAGCACTTCCTTGTCGAGTTACTGTGCCATAGATAGGCACCTCAACGTTTTGACATACCTGACGAGTGTAGGGTGTGCTTTCGATTACTGTAGCAAATACGTCTTCAATATTCGCTTTGATTTGTTCTGCAGCGACCGGAGTAGCGAGTGCTACAAGTGCTGCTGCTGTTACTAATTTATTCATTCGATTATCTCCATTCCTGTGAATCCTTGTTGTGTCCAACCACGAGCTTCAGCAAAAGCTTCAACGATATGACTGTAGTGCATGCTACCCCAAACACCAGTAGCTTTGGCCCAACGACCCATATCTGATTTCACTTCAGCTTGCATATCACCTTCACATACATATGGTTCAATACGACGCTGTTCAGCTTCGATGAATCGGTTGTCGCCTTCGCGCTTAGATAGTTCTAAAAGTTTATCAAGAGTCATAGTCATTCTCCTTACGCTGCGAATTTGATGTTGTGGCTGAATGATACGAAACCAATCGGAGCAACTACAATGCACTGACCTTCTTCGTCAACGATTACATCGCCGACTGAGATTGAATGCATACGGTCCAAACGTTCGATCTGATTTTCAGGACCGATGTTACCAACTTGGAAAACTTCATTTGGAGAAGAAGCTTCGATGTTAGCTACATGTGTGTAGTAACCTTTTTCAACAAAAGCATCATATGCCAAGCCACCAATCTTCGTACCACGGAAGTCAAACTCCATGTCAATCTTAGCTTTTTTAGCAGGTACTGCGTCAAAACCTTTTTCGTTGATTAGGTCAAACTCAGCGTCTGTGATACGGATTTGGTAGATTGCATATTTCATTGTCATTTTCCTTCATTTGATATAACTATACTACACCATTATGAACCGATTGTACACCATTTTGTTTCGTTTAAAAACAACAACTTACGTTTTTTTCAAAATGTCAATCATTTGCAAGGCTAACCCAAGGGTTCGTATCTCCACTTCCTTGATTCCGTTCCAATCGTTTTCCATCACTCTCTTTGCGCATTCCATCACTGTCACGTCGTATCCATCCATGTAAATCGTTTAAGTTAATTGAATCCATAGGATCATCATTTGTAAGATTCTCTGACACTCTTTAAAGCTCCTTCTATTTGAGGCGGATAGTCTCCCATATAAGTTCCTGCCTCCAACATATCTTTACTTAAGTACTCCTTGTGTCTGTGAGTTATTTCGTCCCATTCTTTCAAAATTTTCTTTGCCAACCTATCAAACGTACTATCTTCTAAGATAGGGTCATCATCTACGTAGTATGCATAAGCTGCCATAATGTACCAAGGGACGTTCATATTGATAGAGTCGTCGCATATTTCGATACACGCCTTCTCAATACCTTTTTTGTCCATCGTACAGTTCCTTTAATTCCTTCTCTTTTTGGTGAGCCTCTATCTCCCACGGTCTGCTATCGTAGTCCATGTCCCAATGATAGACGCTCTTTTCGAATACAACTTCGTGTACCCACTTGTATTTTAGTTTCCCCGACACGTACTGATAGACGTGTACCATCTCGTGAAGTATAGTTGAAATCATTTCTTCGAGGGGAAGTGATACATCGATGCGGATCGTAAACTCACGATCACCTTCATCCATACAGTCGCCGTAAACTCCTTGCTTTTCTGCCAACTTTCGTATCGTTCTAATATTTATATAAACGGGTTTTCGAATACGTGACATAAGCACCTTTGAGGCAAACATGACTGAGTCAGTGATTGCCTTCCGGCGATAGCGAGCACATTTGTTTTCAAATTCAATAACGATCATGATAGTATTCTATACTATATTCTCGTAAATGTAAACTAGTTTTTTGTCCTAATTTCAACATTTTCTGGCACTTCGAACTTGATGTTAGGATGCTTGTGATATAATACAAACTGAGTGTCTGGAAACTCTTTGAACATATGTTGCCATATTGGTCTCCAGTTGTTAATCAATCGATTGTTATTCATGTTTGATCGATCCGAGTTCAGAAAGAAGTCACTGTTACTCAACAAGTTAAAATCAAACATTGAGTCGAATCCATACATATGGATCTCTGTTGCTTTCATCTTTGATGCTACACAGTGTGTTGCCATGTGGCCACAGTTAAAGTCTGTGTAGTTTGCAACGTACTTTGGCAGAGTCAAGTAGAAGCCTTTGATTTGAGAAGCATACTTCATGTAAAAGTCTGGTCTCATCTCCATCCATTTCTTTGGGCGGGCACCGAGTGTCCATTCACCCGGAACCTTTACGGATCCTTCATCAATTGCCTTCATCATCTTAAAGTCGACCATGAACGTGGTGTAAACGTTTGCGACTGGAAGAGGTGGAAGGTTACATGTTACTTTAATTCCCTTGGCTGGTTTGTACATTTGTGCACAATCACCGTTGCCAATTACATGAGCCACTTTACTCATCGGTCATACTCCAAAAATTCTCTGCTTTCTTTTATCATCTGCTCGATCTTTTCTTTGCCCTTTACACCGGTCCAATGCATAATAGCAGGATTCTCTGGTGCTGTGCCGTCCTGTAGGTCCAGGCGTAGAGTGTTGTATTTTCTTGGAAGATCTGTTATATGTATCATTCGTCTCATGCCTTCTCTGACGAGAGCATGTAAGACTTCTTGGTCACCGACCATAGGATTTGCTTTGACTGCAGCGTACCACTCATCAAGAATGTTGGGGCGACTCTGAAACGCAACTACTCCAGAGTTATGCCACTTTTCTTGTCTACGTGTAGACCAAGGTATGTCTTCAACCATAGCGAGTTTGTTTGGTTCAACACAATCAAAGATACCATCAATCTGATCTAATACTTGACAATCTGTATCAAGCCAACAAACTTTATCCGCAAGTTTAGATGCTTCGATCATTGCTTTTGGTTTTTTGAACCAACCCTGTTCATCACCTTCAAGTGGTTGAGCTGCGAATACACGTTTCATCTCATCTGACATGCCAAAGTCAAATACAATTAAAGTAGTTTTACTAAATTTTTTTAGGTTATCATAGAACCAGGGGAGTTGCCATTCAGTCTTGTCATCACACCCTGTAATAAATGCCTTAGATAATTTCATATGTCTCTCCATAAGAGTGCTTGGCATAACAGCCAACAGGATTCTGAATAGTAGTAAATGAGTCTCTTGCTTCTACGGGCCAGGGATAATACTCTTGTAGGAAAGGAAACGTTTCAAGGTTTAAAAATACATCCGTTGGGCGTGCATGACGCTGAGCCTGTTCTACCAACACACGAGCACCGGCTGGAGTGAGGCGGTATGCGTGGGCGCCAGGGAAATACCTTTTAGATCTTAAAGGACCAACACCAAATGATGGCATATTGTATCCTCCGTAAGATGGTTTACCAAGTGAAATAACCTTATTAAATATAAGTGAATCACTTATTGGTTGTACAATATAAGCATCATGTTCAAAGATGGTGTAGGTATGAGTGTCTTCCATACACTTCTTCCATAGACTGTAATGAGACAAGAAAGCTGCAATACAATTTTCAAGACGAGAGTACTGTTCAACAAAACCTTGCGTATCGATACCTTCCTCTTCCATCATCCGATATACGTTTACGTTTCGAGGAGTAACAGCATCATACATATCGATCTTCATTCCATTACGTGTGCCAGACTTAATACATCTCTGAGCGCATTGGACTGACCGTTCAATATCAGTGATAGTGATAACAAAATTTTTCATAGTGTTGTAGTACTCTTTAAGTTTTGAATATGAGTATAGAATTTGCGAGTGACACCGAGTTTTGGTACGAGTTGCCTACACATAATAGCGTCGTTAGGCCAGAGTCCAAATTCTTTTACGAGCTTTAGCATATGCTTTGCTCCGTTTGGTTTAATTATATATGCTGAGTTTCCAGCCAATCCCTGAGGAACATTATCCGGCGCAAGCTTGGGTGGTCGCATTTCTGTAAGTTGCTTGTTATCGATAATGTGTTGGTAGTATTCTCTTGACTTAAACGTGCAACCAATGGGATTATTTATTCCAAGAATATCGTACTTTGAAAACTCAGGATCAAAATCAATTTTATTTTGAAAGATAGCATCATGCTCAAGAATAAGAAGTGGTTCATCCATATTGATACACCTCTTCCATAGAGTGTAGTGACTCAGTGCACAACCAATTCGTGCTTTTGGATCTCTTGTTCGATAAGCTCTTTTTGTAAGACCAGAAGCAAAGTCACTGATTTCACCTTCCCAAGGATAGTTCCAAGTAACATTATGTTCCTTTAATGTTTCATTTATGTAACTTGGTGTTACCGCTTCAAACTGTATGATTGGAAACTTATTTCCAACTTTCTTCGAAGATTCACAGAGATTATTGTATCCAAACTCAGATACTTGATTATCACGTATTACAATTGCAAAGGCTTTCATTTCTTTAACTTGTTCTTATGAGGAAACTCTGGATCTATCGGATCTACACCAAGAAAGTCCGTCAATAGTTTTGTGCTGTCGCCACCAATAATATCAAGAACAAGCAAGTCGTTCTTACGTTTCTTAAAGTATTCCATAACGTCACGATCATGACTGTTATATGCAGATTCTGCTTGTGCTCGATTAGGAAAAGGTGAACCATACATCTGTGTTCGAATATCGACTTGAGCCTGGGCCATGTTCCAACCACGCTTACGCTCAAGGTACGGAACAATAGAGTCCAGCCATTTCTCTTTGTCACGGACAGTGTAGATGAATTTTGAATTTGGAAACTTTTGATCGAGTTCCTTATAACGTACAGTTACAGGAATATCAGTAGCGCCATCAAACCGCATATCAAATAGTTCTGCTTCCGTAGGATAATGAATCACTTTGTACCCTAAACCTACTAGCACTTCGTTCAGTGTAGTCGTACCGGTTCGTGATAGTCCAATTCCAAAAATCTTAGATCTCATTCTATTCTCCAAATTCATATCTAAATGCTATTATATCATCTTTGAATAAATTGTACACTATTTCTTTTGTTTTGCCATCATAATATTTTGTGTAGTGTTTATGTTTAGACGCATTCACGTGTGGAAGTTCAACATTGAGTTTTAATTTATTCTTTACTATTTCAAAATCTTCGTTATAATTTTCAAATCTACCAATAAAATCAAGATCGTCTGTTAACCATAGCCTCTGAGGATGAACTTTTAAGTCTTCTGATTTTATCCATGCTTCAAATGTTACTGGTAATGCCTTTTTCTTTATAAGTTGTTTTCTTCCATGATAGACACTTACGAGCCTATCCCAGGGATTACGACTAAAACCAAACTTATAGTAGCTATCCCATATATCCTGTCCAAACGTTTGAATGTATTGATCAGCGTATCTATGATCAGCTGAATTAGACTGTGGTTCTTTATTCCAAATAGCTTTTTCTATTGACTTTCCCCCACACTTATTTGGGTGTAGGAATATGCATTTTAATTCGTGGCTTATCATAAGATCGTTACATTCTTCGTCGCAGCAGGACTAAAACCAAAGTACTCATAGTCCATATGATAGAGCTGTTCTATTCTTTCTCTAATTGGTTCTAAGTCTTCTGGGTGGATCTTTGCTGCTTGTTCTTGACTATTACGTTTTTTCTTGTGCTGGTACTTTAAGTCTAATCTTGAAAAACTTTCTTAATATCTTCAAAACGAAAAACATCATCCATTACATTCACACCGTCTTTTAGAACATAATTTTTCTGAGGGAGGAAATGCGGAATAGTTTTATCAATTAAAGGTAAAACATCACTGTTTCTGTGTTTTTCTAAAAACTTTTCAGCTTCATCAAGATATTCAAGTAGAGTCAGATTTTTTAAATTACTCTTTTTCCAGAAGTAAGAACTAATGAATCTATCATATGGATTTCTTACAACAGTGAACTTATAGAATGAATCAAATTCTTTTGCAGTATGAGAAGTAATGGTGTTATGTTTCAGTTCCAGATTAGTTCTATATGTCTTACCATCCTGTGCAGACATCTTGTGGTATCCTTTAAAATTAGGAAACCTTTCCTTATGAAACAATGCAGAAGCTACAGAACTTCCTGCACACTTTGGAATGTGTATGAATATGATTTTTTGTTTTGGTAGTAACATAGCTCAAATGTCGTAGTTCCATTCAGCTCTTGGTAGATTCACTATACGTAATAGTTGTTCTTCATTCATGTTATCAGCACCAGGAAACTGGCAGTGCACAAATCGAGTGCTTTCATTTCGGTGATCTACAATACGCCGCTTTGGATTATATTTATCCTTTGTCCCGTGGACGTAGCTGTTCCAACCGTTATCCATTTCCAATACATTCATATCCGTAACATACATCATTGCGTGTAGATACGGTTGGTCACACGTATAGAATGAATCGAGTCCTGTTTGACGGACAAGGCTTACGTATTCATCGAACTTTACCCATTTCTCTCGAGCATGTTGCATACCTTTGTTGGAATACATTACCACACCAGTGTTATAGACTTGAACCAGTCCTTCCTCTGTTCGTGGAACCTCAGCACCCCATTTTCTTTTTACCATCTGCGCCCAACGTTCATCTGACTGACTCGTGATACGACCAAGTGTAATCTGTCTTTGCTTTGGTTGGAACGGTTCAGTACAGATACCAATGTCTGCATCGAATCCTTCAAAGATATTTTCTTCTAGACCATCGACAGGGAATACATCAGTATCAGCAAAAAGAACATTGTCATAGTCGCGATATGGAAGTTCGAATACCGGTTTGAAAGCACCATAGTGAGGTGAGTAATTGCCAAAACGACGATCATGGATATAACGAGGGTTGTCTTCAAAAACATATTCAGCTCCTATTCGATCTGCATATGCCTTCATAGCTCGTACACCAGCATGTACAGATTCTCTTACAGGTCCATCCCAATATTGATAGATTAAATTTTTCATTTGTGTCCTATAAAGTAACGATGAGTTCCATTGACTGTACACTCAAATTGTGTAATCTTAAACGTATCGCTCAGCCTCTTGTTTAGTTCCGCGAAGTAAGCAATATTGTCTATTCCATCAAAGTTTCGATTATGCGCAATAAAGATGTAGTCATAGTTTCGAATGTTTCGTTCAATAACTTCTCGATCCTCTATAGGCATCTCATTCATACTAAAGGTAGCGATCAGTAATGATTTTTCTCCACCCGATAATCCATCATCATCTAGACTTGAGTACTTTACGTTTTCAATATTATTATTTGATAAGAAGTGTCTTTGAATATTATGCATAAGAGGAAAGTCGATAATATTATACTGACCAACAAAACCAAGTTTCATAAACACTCTACACATGTTACCGTAACCGCCACCAATGTCTGTTACTTTTGTTACAGTGTTTGTAACATTCATGTTATAATGCTTCTTCATCTGAAGCAGGTAGTAAGCGTTCTGAATAGTCGTAAGACTCATAGTTGCGTTATTGCAAATCTTAAACGGTGAACCTATATTAGAGTCTTCAATAAAAGGTAACACTCCAAGTTGAATCCAACTGTCGTCCATCACGTAACCATGATACTTCTGTGCAAGTGCACCTTGGTTAGGATGAATAGTACGACTAATCATTCTTTGCCTTAAGAAATCTTTTGGGTGAGATTCATATTCATTACGAATCTGCTTAAGCATATCATCCCACTGTGTCATATAATTCCTCTTTCTACCAATGAGCGATAGTTCTCAATCTTTGGTCTCTTTGGTCCACCCGGTTTTACCTTTGGACGAATATGAATAATCTCTGCTTGGTCAACACCCTCATCAAAACTCGAGTGATTCCATTGCTGACGATCAAGGTACCACTTCTTGTGGTTCTTTACACCGGCTAGCACAGCTAGTCGATGCATTACACCTTCATCATTATAGTTGTTATTAAATTGAATTGCTTCACTTATATTATAGTGCTTACGAAGTTTCTGTCTCATTTCTCTTGGTAGTCGATATATGGATCCACCCCAGTAAGCGTAGCTAGGATCTCCAAGGAAAGGGAATCGTCTCTGTAAGTTTTTTACAAGTGTTGGTTGAATACCATGATGTCTACCGATACCAGTTTCATCAGTAAAGATATTCTTTGTGGCACCCTTACGACGGAACATATCAATATCCATCATAACAACAGTATCATACTCATCAAACTCTTCGGTCAACATAGCGAGCTTCTGGCTTTGTGAACTCAGTGACTTATCGAATACAGAGCCGCGGAGTAGACGATAGTCCGCTCCGCAGTAGTCAGCATACTCTTGGATGCTCTCCTGTGACAGTTTCTCTAACTCACCTAGGTTACCTGTCCAGTGTTGTAATATAATATTTTTCACTCTAATGGTTCCTTTGAAAAGAAATAGTCATGCTGAATTACTAGTTTTTTATCTCTTAAGTGATCTTTAATGTGCTTTGAGTGTATGAATCCAGCATTCTTAAAAAAATCTAAATATTCTTTTTGTGAAGGAGATCCACTATTAAACTCTATGCCCTCGGCTGGTATTTCACAATGAATTAACTTACAGCGATTCAATATATCATCACAACCAACCAACACATCGAGCTCAGCTCCCT
>Ga0255782_10003492_pt1 | contig 11889 bp, 11 predicted proteins | sample 101ome_26_FD_179980 | JGI IMG/M metagenome (GOLD analysis project Ga0255782, IMG submission 179980) | Coastal salt marsh microbial communities from the Groves Creek Marsh, Skidaway Island, Georgia - 101408AT metaG (version 2) | ecosystem: Environmental > Aquatic > Marine > Intertidal zone >...
GTTAAAGTTGGTGTTAAGAATGATCTAATTACACTAACTTTTTCTTAGTGAAAATCTTAGTTAGCAATGACGATGGCTATCTTGCTGAAGGGATCAATGTCCTTACGGAAAGATTAAGCAAGAAACATCAAGTTATCATATTTGCCCCTTCAGAGAATAAATCGGCCTCAAGTAGTTCATTGACCATTGATAAGCCTCTGAAACCTATGAAAATATCTGAGTCAATCTATACAATTAATGGGACCCCAAGTGACAGTACTCACTTTGCCTTATGTGGCTTTTTCGAGGAAGAGTTTGATCTAGTAATAGCTGGTATAAATTTTGGCCCTAACTTAGGGGATGATGTTATATATTCTGGTACTGTTGCAGCAGCAATTGAAGGGAGATTTGTTGGCCTTCCTTCAATAGCGATTTCCTTAGCAAGTTGGGAAGGTAAAAATTTTGATTCAGCTGCTAAGGTTGCCGAAGTTATTGTTGATAATGTTCATTTTTCTGAGCTATCATCTAATACCATTTTAAATATTAATGTTCCAGACATTCCATTTAGTGAGATTAAAGGTTTTAAAACTACTAGGCTTGGTAAGCGACATAAATCTGAAAATATTGTTCAAGACAAAAATGATGCTTCTCTTTACTGGATTGGTGAGAATGGAAAAGAGGCTGAAAATGGACCAGGTACTGATTTTTATGCAGTTAAAAAAAAGTATGTCTCAATAACCCCACTGCAAATTGATCTTACAAATAATAACGAAATAGAAAAAGTTGAAAATTGGGTCAGTAAAATTAATTAACTATTCCAAGTATCTCTTAGAGATACAGTTTTATTCATAACTAATATGCCTTCACTGTCCTCATCTCTGCAGAAATAACCATTTCTCTCGAATTGATAAGATTTATATAGCTTAGCCCCAATCATGTTTCTTTCGCAGAAGCCATAAGTTGAAATAAGAGACTTAGGGTTAATTAATTCTTCAAAGTTGTCATGTTTTCCCGGATTTTCTGTCATGAATAATCTGTCATAAATTCTAAATTCAGTCCTAATAGCTTGTGTTGCCTCAACAAAATGAATAACGCCTTTGACCTTTCTTCCATCAACAGGATTTTTTCCAAGAGTATCTTTGTCATATTCTGCATATACTGTTGTAATATTGCCATCAAAGTCAGTGTCGAAAGTTAATGCTTTAATTACATATGCATTTCTGAGTCTAACCTCTTTTCCAATCGATAGTCTCTTGTATTTATTATTTGGAGCAAATTCACAAAAGTCTTCTCTTTCAATAAATATTTCCCTAGAAAACAAGATCTCTCTTGTGCCCATCGTTTCATTTTGTGGATGATTAGGTGCTAATATTGATTCAATAGAGTCTTTGGGGTAGTTTTCAATTATGACTCTGATAGGGTCAATAACACCCATTGTTCTTGGGGCATTCAAATTCAAATCATCTCTCATTGCATCTTCAAGAATCTTTATGTCTGTCATAGAATCAATTTTTGATATACCGATTCTATCTGAAAATAACGCAAGGGCCCGGGGAGTACACCCCCTTCTTCGCATGCCAGATATTGTTGGCATTCTGGGATCATCCCAACCACTAACATGGTTATTCTCTACAAGTATTGCAAGTTTCCTTTTAGACATAACTGTATACTCAAGATTTAATCTCGAGAATTCATACTGATGAGGGCGATCTGGCTTATTAAAGTCATCGAGATTTTCCAAAACCCAGTCATATAACCTTCTATTGTCTTGAAATTCAAGCGTGCAAAGTGAATGTGTCACACCCTCAATGGCGTCTGATATGCAATGGGCAAAATCATACATTGGATAAATGCACCAGCTGTCTCCAGTTTGATGATGAGTTTCAAACCTGATTCTATAAAGAGCAGGATCTCTCATGCACATAAATGGGCTCTTCATGTCGATTTTAGCCCTAAGAACACAATGATTTTCTGTAAAAACTCCATCTCGCATTCTACGAAAATTTAGAAGATTTTCTTCAACTGAGTTTTCTCTGTAAGGGCTATTTTTTCCAGGTTCTTTTAGAGTTCCTCGATTTTCTCTAATTTCTTTAGGAGACAAGAAGCATACATAGGCTAATCCCTTTTGAATCAACTCATTAGCATAAGAATAAAAATATTCAAAATAATTTGAGCTGTATTTTTCATCTTCGTTCCATTTAAAACCTAGCCAGTTAATATCTTCTTTAATGGAATTGACAAATTTAATATCTTCTTTGGATGGGTTAGTATCATCAAATCTTAAATTGCAATAACCACTATGTTTTTTTGCAATACCAAAATTAAGGAAAATTGATTTTGCATGACCAATATGTAAATAACCATTAGGTTCAGGTGGAAATCTTGTCAGTATTTTTTTATGCAGGGCAGATTTCAGATCAGATTCTATTTGATTAAGAATAAAGTTGGTTTTTTTATATTCTTCGGCCATGATGATGGCGAAATTATATCATCAATGAACTATTAATTTATTTCTTAGAAATGCCTAAGAGTAAAATTAAAATTATGCAAATAGGAATTATAAGACTCTCAGCCCTTGGCGATATAACTCAGTCCATGATTGCTCTTGACTTAATCAAGAGAAAAGTTCCCGACTCTTCAATTGATTGGTTTGTAGATGAAAAATTTAAAGGTCTCCTTGAGTACAATCCAAATATTAGGAAAATTCATTATTTGAACTTCCCAGAAAATTCAAAAAAGAAGATTATTCGAACAGTATTTTCTTTGAGAAGGCAATTGAGAAATGTTGGTCAATATGATTATGTTATTGATCTCCAAGGTCTTATTAAGTCATCATTGATTTCATATCTTATAAAGGCTAAGTATAGATGTGGATTTGATAAAAAATCAATCAAGGAGAGTGTTGCTTCATTGTTCTACAATAAAAAATATAATGCCTCTTATGGGCAAAATGTGATTTTACGCTATCTTGGTCTTGTCTCTTTTTCTTTAAATTTTGATTATGAAAGAGAATATATTGAGAACAAAACAAGCTACTTATTTTATAAAAACAATAAGGTAATAGATTCATATCAGCAAAAAACTCTTATCTTTGTTGGTGCATCCTTTAAATCCAAGGAGCTCCCAATCAAACTTTATCATCATATTCTTTCCAGAGTGGATACTAATTTTTTAATTTTATGGGGCAATGAACGTGAGTACCATATAGCTAAAGAATTGGCGGAAAAGTATAAAAATGTTGAAATATCCAAGAAGTTAAATTTAAATCAATTAAAGGGGGTTATTGCAAATTCTAATTTAGTAATAGGTGCAGACACTGGACCAGTTCATATGGCCTGGGCCTTATGTAAACCTTCACTAATTTTATTTGGCCCAACTCTTCTAGAGAGAAATACATATCTTACTGATATCAACAAAGCTCTCGCTACCAAACAGCAAGTGGATGTATACAAAATCCCTAAAGAGGGCAATTTTTTTGATAATCTTGATTATGATGAGGTGGTAGACGTGTTAGAGGAATTATTAAATCTAAATAAACTTTAGAACGTCAGAAGCTGAATTAATTATATATTTTGCTTTTGATTCTTCTTCGTTAATTCTATGCCCACTTCTCACTAATGCCGTATTATTAATTCCAGCTAATCTTGCAGCAGTAATATCGGCCTCCTTATCACCAATCATCCATGAATTATCAATATCGATAGTATATTTAGAAAAAGCATCAAAAAACATTCCTGGAGCAGGTTTTCGGCAAGAACATTTGTCTTCTGGTTTATGTGGGCAGAAAAAAGTATCTAAAATTTCTATACCCTCGTTCTTTAAAGATTTTATCATCCATGTATTCAATTTTTTATAATCCTCTACTTGGTATAGGCCCCGTCCAATTCCGGACTGATTAGTTACAACTATAATTGAATAATCTTTTGATATCACTTTCTTCATTGCGTTAATTACCCCATCAATAAAGATGAATTTTGATATTTGATGAAGATAACCAACCTCTTTATTGATTACCCCATCTCTATCCATAAAAAAAATTTTTCTTGGGTTAGGCATGTTTACAATTTGATTAAAATGTTATCTATTATGAATGTTTATTCGACTTCAAACCTTGATAAGGTTTTTCAGTATCTAATTATTGGTTTTGCTTTCATTTTTCCCTTGAGCGTATACGCAGGAAATTTATTAGCGCTCATAATATTAATATTATGGCTTTTATCTGGCAACTATAAAGAAAAATTTCAAAAAATATTTGAATCTAAACTGGCTATATCGTCTTTTTTATTCTTTTTAGTGTTTTTAATGAGTGCACTTTGGTCCGAAGATAAATCAGAAGGTATGCTCTTAGCAAAAAAGATGATTGATTTTGGGTTGTTATTACCAATATTAATAACAACCATGCATAGGAAAAATTTGTCTTTGTATATTAATTCATTTCTTGCATCTATGATTCTCTCTATCTTTTTTTCATTTTTAATTTATTTTGGTCTTATTGAGCATATATCCACCACGTCTACAACCAGTCAAAGAAATCCAACCCCTTTTATGAGTCATGTTTCATATACTCCTTTTTTAGCGATAACTTTCTATTTTATTTTTAATCGATTTCTTTTTGTACCCAACAAAAATAGAGTAACTCTTGCTTTTTATGCAGTTCTTCTTTTACTGATCATTTTTAATATATTTATCACAGGAGGAAGGGCTGGTCAGATTGCTTTTTTTGCGATGTTTATTCTTGCAGTAATCCAAAAAAATAAATTTAGTATAAGATCTATATTCTCCTCATTTATTTTTTTAACATTAACCTTTTCACTTGCATATTCTTTTAGTGATATATTTAAAAGCAGAGTTGATGAGAGTATGAGTTTCTTTACTAATATAGAAAAAAGAGATATGAGCTCAACTGGTTTGCGACTTACATACTGGAGAAATAGTTTAGAGATGTTTTCCAATAATTTGTTCTTTGGGGTAGGTGTTGGTGACTTTAATAGAGAATATCAAAAAGTTAATGAAGTTAATTCGCCCAATATACACCCAACAACTAACCCTCATAACATGTATTTATATGTTGCAAGTACTGCTGGTTTATTTGGCATTATCTCAATGATGTCAATTTTTTATTTTCTTTATATCGACTCAAGAAAATATGATGTTTTTCATAAAAACAAAGTCTTAGGGCTATCATTCTTTTTTTTGCTAATTAGCTTTTTTGAATCCTATTTATTAGGTCATTACACTTCCTTTCTATTTATTTATCTTGTTTCTGCAATTTGTTCTCGAGAGTGAAAGAAAAAGTAAAGAAGATACTCGTCATTATTCAAAGATCTAATGGAGATGTGTTATATACCTTTCCACTAATATCTGCTCTCAAGAAACACTATTTAGACTCTAAAGTAGATATTCTTGTAAATGACGATACTGTAAATATCGCTAATTTCAATCATGAAATTAATGAAGTAATCGAGTTTAGTTATAAAAAAAAGAAAGAAAATAGATTTCTTCAAGAAAAAAATATCTTTAAAACTGTATTCAAAAAATATGACATTAGTATAAATCTCACTTCAAGCGATAGAAGTGTCCTTTATTGCGCTATAGCTGGCAAAAAAACAATTAGTGCAATTAGCAAAAGCAATGTTAAGTCATGGTGGAAAAAACTATTGCTGAATCACACCTATCTCTTTGATAGCTCAGAGCATATTTTAAAGAATAACTTCAAGGTTCTTGAGCTGCTAGAAATACCAGAAATTCTTGACTACGAATTAAATAATCCAGGCAAAGATGATTTTAATTTTGTAGGGTGTTTCCTGAAAGAAAATGCAATCGATAAATTTCTATTATTTCACCCTAGTGCTCAGTATGATTACAAAATTTACCCAACATTCTTAACTAATAAATTACTTAAAATGTTTAATGATTCAGGTGTTCAAGTAGTTTTAACAGGAAGTAATTCTTATCTTGATCAACAGATCTCTAAAAAGTTATTTAGGGGTAAAAATATTTTTAACTTAATTGGAAAAACAACTATAAGCCAGTTTATAGCTCTAAGCGACCGATCAACTGCTTATGTGGGGATGGATACACTAAATATGCATATAGCCTCTTTACAAAATAAGCAAATATTTGCAATTTATGGTCCTACTAATACCAATATGTGGAGACCATGGTCTAAAAATGACTCAAGTTATGATAAAAATTCATTTCCAATTAATTATGCAAATATTAGGTTATTTCAGGCAGAAAAATCTTGTGTTCCATGTGGTAAAGCTGGCTGCAATGATGCTCATGGAAAAAGTGATTGCTTATTCTTAATAAAGCCTGAGGATGTGTTTCAGGAGATTTATGCTTGGCTCAATAAATAAACGATATAAGGAGACCTATACTCTTCCTTTCGACCAAGAGATTCCTAACTATATCGATCATTACTCAGGACAGATAATGAGCTTTTATAGGATCTTTAAATTCTTCAAAAGATACCTTCTGTTATTTGTTAGTGGTCAATTAAGCAAGGAAAAAAAATTAATAACTTCAGATGTTAGAAAAATTATATGGATCAATTTATCCGCTTCAAGTCTTGGAGATAGTCTTATGGATTTATCTTCCAGAACTTTGCTTGAACAATTTGAGGTGGATCTCATAACAAGTGACAAAAACTCATTTCTTTACGCTGATGACAAAATCTTCAACAAAGTTTTCACAGATAAAAATTTTGTAGAAAAAAATAAATATGATTTGGTTATCATGGATTCTTATAGCTCTAGAACTCTAAAGGTTAAGACAAAGTTTTTCCGTAACTTAAATTTTGTTTCAATGTTTGGGTTCTTTAATGGGCCGGAAGTTAATAGAGTAATGTTCAGCTTCCATAAAATGAATCATTTGCTTAAGAATAAGTTAACACCAGAAGAAATTAGAGCCTTATCAAAACCATCAATTTTTTTTAATACAAAAGATATTAATTTTGTTAAAGAAATGCAACTCAAAAAACCTTATATTGCAATAGCGATAGGTGGAGAGTGGTCATACAGAACATATAAGTATTGGGACATCGTCGTCAAATTTATATTAAAAAAATATAAAAGCTATTCAATAGTTCTTTTAGGTTCTGAAAATGGCGTTGATTATGCCAAACAACTAGAGCTTACAAATACTGATAGGGTTATTAATTATGTTAATAGACTTTCTTTCAAGGTTACATCCTTAATTATCAACGAGTCATCATTATTTATATGCTGTGATGGCGGATTGATGCATGCCTCAAATGCAGAATTAAACAAGATTATTCCCTTGTTTGCTAGATTAACACCAAGCATGCAACTAACCGATATTGTCCCTGCATTTCCTTTATTTAATCAAGAAGATGTAAACAATATTTCTGCGGAAAAGGTTAATACAAAGATTTCGAAATTGTTATCCTCTTAGGTAGTCATCTTCGATTCTTTCTATATCATCTTCGCCAAGATAGTCTCCGGTTTGAACTTCAATAATTTTAAGATTATGATCATAACAATTCTCCAACCTATGGACGCATCCAACAGGGATGAAAGTAGATTCATTCGCTTTAAGTTCTTTAACAGAACTATCACAAGTAACTTTTGCAATTCCAGAAATTACAACCCAATGTTCTGATCTATGAGCATGTTTTTGTAAAGATAATTTATTACCAGGTTTAACCATTAATAATTTAACTTGGAACCCCCTGTAAGAGGATAGAGACTTAAACCAACCCCATGGCCTGTGAACTTTTTTATGGATTGTCGCCTCACTTCTACTTGATTTATTTAGAATATCAACCAAATCTTTTGTTTTATTGACGTCATCTTTTGATGAGATTAGAAGTGCGTCATCTGTATCAATAACCACAATATTCTTCAAACCAATAACAGCTGTTAATCTTTCTTTGCTGTAGATAAGAGAGTTTGAAACATTCATTATTTCAACATCTCCCTCAATAAGATTATTATCAGAGGTTTTTTCTTTTTCTAACCAAAGAGAGTACCAAGAGCCCAGATCACTCCAGTCAGAAGTAAGGAGAACCACACAGGCTTTTTTAGTTCTTTCTAAAATTGCATAATCAACTGAGATATTAGAACTTAATTTAAAAGATTCCTGCTCCACTCTGAGGAAATCCAAATCAAATTGAGAGTTTTTATAAGATTTTTCGCAATATTTAAATACTTCAGGTTCAAATTTATTTAATTCATCCAAATAAATTTGAGCATCAAACATAAACATGCCGCTATTCCAAAAATATTCTCCAGATTCAAAATATCTTTTTGCTACCGAAAAGTTTGGCTTTTCTGTAAATTCTTTTATTTCATGGATAGAAGAGCCCAAATTTGAAGCTTTTATATAGCCATAACCAGTTTCAGGTCTAGTAGGCTTTACCCCAAAGGTAACAAAATAACCACTATTACAAGCCTCAAATCCATCTCTAATGGAGTTATGGAAAGCGTCGGTATTTTTGATTAGGTGATCAGCTGATAAAATAAGTAGTTTAGGATTTTGATGAATTGTTAGAGCATGCAAAGCAGCCAATGCAATTGCTGGTGCAGTATTTCTTCCTTCAGGCTCAAGAATAATTGTTGAGGCTTTAATATTTGTATTTCTTAACTGTTCCGCAACTATAAATCTATGAGATTCATTGCATACAATAATTGGCTCCTTATGACAGAAGGAAGGTATTCTATGGAGTGTTTCCTGGAGAAGGGAAAGTTCATTATTTGCTATGTTAAGGAATTGCTTTGGAAACTCTTTTCTGGAAAGGGGCCAAAGCCTTGTTCCGCTTCCACCAGATAGTATTACCGGTATTATCATAAGTTATTTATCATTTGAGGGGATCTCCCAGTTAGATTGTTTTTCATATAGTTTAATGTACCTGTAAAAAGTCCCTTCAAAGTTGCCGAATGCTATTACAAAACCAGCACCACCATCAAGAAAACCAAGTTTAAGAAAGTAGTGCTTAAAAAACGACCACAATCCATGTAAAAATGCCTTAAAAACCCCCGATTTCACTCCTTTTTGGGCTAATTTTTCAACCCCAAGAGAAGAATATTTGTTAGCTTTATGGATAACTTCTTCAAAATTTTTGAAGGGTACTTGCCAAATAGAATTTTTTAATTGCCCAATTCCCTTTTTTGAATTAGTAATAAAACCCTCATGGACAGGTTTCAGATCATATTTCATGGCTTCTTTTTTGAATAATTGTGGTTGCCTGAAGTTTGGATACCACCCAGAGAATTTAATCCACTTTCCCATAAAGAAGTTTCTTCGTGGGATTCTGTAAATATCAAATATTGGACACTCAATAATTTTTTTTATTTCATCTCTAACTTCAATAGAGCATCTTTCATCAGCATCAAGACTAAAAATCCATTCATGGCTGCAATGTGATAGAGCATCATTTCTTAATTTGCCATATCCATTAAATTCAACATGAATAACTTTCGCCCCCAATTCTTGAGCTAATTCTGATGTTCCATCAGAGCTATGTGAGTCAATTAATATAATTTCATCAGCCCATAAAACACTATTTATGCACTGCTTAATCTTTTTAACTTCGTTATAAGCGATAATATATACAGAAATTTTAGGTTTCATTAAAGTTATGTATAAATCTCAAAATAAATTATGAAAGTAAGCTTAATAATAACAACTTACAATCGACCTGAAGCATTAAACGAGGTTTTAAAGAGTATTATTAAACAATCTAAGATTCCATATGAGGTGATTATAGCTGATGACGGAAGTATAAATACAACAAAGGATTTAATTATAGGTTACAAGAAGAAATCTAAATTGAACTTAATTCATAGCTGGCAAGAGGATAAAGGTTTTAGAGCGGCAAGGTCAAGAAATAAAGCAATAGCAAAAGCCAGAGGGGAATATATTATTCTTATAGATGGAGACATGATCCTTGAAAGAAGCTTTATTAGTGATCATATTAATAATTCAAGAAAAGGTTTTTTTATTCAAGGAACAAGAACTTTGCTATCTCAAAATTTAACGCAAGAAATTTTAAATGGTGGTAAAGCTAATCTTAATTTCTTTCAAAGAAATCTAATCAATAGAAAAAACTCAATTCGCAGTTCATTTTTATCAAAAATTTTTTCTAAGAGTAAAAATTCATTAGAGGGAGTAAAGACTTGTAACATGAGTTTCTTCTTAAATGATTTTTATGCTGTGAATGGATTTAACAATGATATTCAGGGATGGGGTAGAGAGGATAGCGAGTTTTGCGCGAGATTAATGAATACAGGAATTAGAAGAAAGAATCTTAGATTTAGCGCTATTCAATTTCATTTGTGGCATGGGTTAGAAAATCGCAAATCACTGGAAAAGAACGACTTGATTTTGAAGGATACTATTGATCAAAAATTAATCTGGTGCAAGTCAGGAGTTAATGAGTTCACAGATGAGTGTTAAGCAAGTCATCAAAGCATCATTACTCAGATGGATGACTTATAAAAGAACTAAAAAAATTGTTGGCACTCCAAAAAAGATCCTCTTTTTGAGGTACGATAGAATTGGAGATATGGTCATAACTACCCCAGTTTTTAGAGAGTTTAGAAAGGCTTATCCAAATTCAGAAATATATGTTTTAGCCAGTAAAACGAATAGTGAGATAATAAAATTTAATCCATACATTAATCAAATTTTTATTAATCACAAACACTCATTTATATCTGACCTTCCAGCGCTATTCAAACTACGAAAATTACAAATAGATATTGCTATTGAATTTGATCATTCTGTTGTTCCACATGCTATTTTGAGATTAAAAATCATCAATCCCAATAAAGTTATTTCTGTTAGAAAAGATGGCAGATATGGGGTGTCTGGAGAAGAATTAAAGCTTTATGATCAATATTCCAGTAGGGCAGAGGATGCTCATGCTAGAGACACTTGGCTTAAAACAATTGAGTCTTACATAGGAAAAGTAACCAATAGAAACTATGAAATTTTTCTGAATAATGAATCAATAGTTAAATCAGAACAATTTATGAAACAACTTGATAGTGAATTTCTTGTTGGGTTTAACCTAGAAGGCGCAGTTAAGGGAAAGAAAATCCACTTCACCGACTTTAAAGAATTAGCAAATCATATAAGAAAAATCTCACCTGAGGTGCAGATTGTTCTTTTCTGTCATCCAGAAAAAAGAGATTCGTTAAATAAAGAAATTGAGACAGCTAACTTAACTAACGTTTGCTTATCATATCCTACATACTCAATAATTGATCTCTGTGCGCTAATTATGAAGATGAATTTAGTTATTACACCAGACACCTCGGTTGTCCATATTGCTTCAGCATTTGATATTCCAATTATTTCAATTCATGAGAACAATCTTAAAAGTTTTCAGCTATTTAAGCCACAATCTTCTATCTCTAGAACGGTTTTCTCTGAAGAGTCAGATTCATTAAATGGGTTTAAAATTAAAGAAGTATTGAAATTTTTCAAAGAGATAATGAACATTCTAGGTAAGTAAATAAATTATGAAAGTAAGTGCTTTTACATTTATAAAAAATGGTGAAATTTTGGGTTATCCATTTATTGAGTCGATCAAATCAGTACTGCCAATCGTTGATGAATTTGTTATAAATGTTGGGCAAAGTGAGGACAACACATTAAAAATTATTAAATCATTAAAAGAGCCAAAGATTAGAATCATTGAATCATACTGGAGTGATTCAATGACCAATAAAGGTTTTGTTTACGGGCAACAAAAAATGATTGCTCAATACAACTGTACTGGAGACTGGCTATTCTATGTGGAGGGTGATGAGTTATACCATGAAAATGATTTGGACTATATTCTTCAACAAATGAAAATATACGAAGATGATGAGAAAGTAGAAGCTCTAGCCTTAAATTTTATTCATTTTTATGGTAACTCAAATAGTTATCTTAACTCTC
>Ga0255782_10003519_pt1 | contig 11824 bp, 13 predicted proteins | sample 101ome_26_FD_179980 | JGI IMG/M metagenome (GOLD analysis project Ga0255782, IMG submission 179980) | Coastal salt marsh microbial communities from the Groves Creek Marsh, Skidaway Island, Georgia - 101408AT metaG (version 2) | ecosystem: Environmental > Aquatic > Marine > Intertidal zone >...
TCACGATAATTTGGTTTAAAGAAGGGCTATTCAAAAAACCAAATGCAAATCCATAATTTACGACAAAAGTTAAATTAAAAAAAGGAGCTACCGGTATACTTTCATATAAATCAAACTGACTAACAATCATAGCCTTACTGACTTGATCGAAAATTAAAAGAAAGATTGAAAAAATCAGAAGATTTAGATTACTTTTATTATTGAAAAGATTTCCAAACATTATCGCATCTACTACAAAGATGATCTTGGTTATCTTTTACTTCTGGTAAAATTGTCCAACATCTTTGACATTTATCTCCCTCAGCCAAAGAAATATCTACAAAAATATCTTCTTCTTCAAAATTCATGGATGAACGAGTTTTTTCAGAAATATCTTTAATCTCTACATTGCTGACAATGCACATTTCAGCTAAATCTAATGTTGAAAGTATCTGTTTAATTTCTGATGGGATATAGATTATAGCCTTAGCTTGAAGACTTGATCCGATTAATTTTTCGTTTCTTTTTATCTCTAGTGCTGCGGTAACAGATTTTCTTACTCTTTTAAGTTCTTCAAAAATTTTTTCTAAATTTGAATTAGAATATGTGAAATCTTTTTCTGTGATTGTTTGTGAAAGTATACTAGTTGAGTTGTCTTGATATCTCGATTGCCATGCCTCCTCGCTTGTAAAAGAAATAATTGGAGAAAACCATTTTGATAAGAAATCAAAAAGAATATGGAGGCAAGTTGAAACAGATCTTCTTTTAAGACTATCTTTTCCATCACAATAAAGAGAATCTTTTCTTATATCGAAATAAAATGCTGATAGATCTAAAGTGCAGAAATTCAATAATTTTACAAAAATACCATGATAATCATGCTTCTGAACAAGAGATTTTAATTCGGTATTCATTTGAGAGACTTTGTTTAAAACATATTTCTCTAGATCGGGCATTTGCTCTAATTCGACTGCATCATTAACAGAAAAATTATTTAAATTACCCAATAAAAATCTAATCGTATTTCTAATCTTTCTATAAGAGTCTATTTGGTAGTTAATAATTTGATTATCAATTTTTAAATCCTCAGAATAATCAGAAGCTACAACCCAAATTCTTAAAATATCTGCTCCATACTTATTAATAATTTCATCTGGGGAAATAACATTTCCAATAGATTTGGACATTTTTCTACCTTTGCCATCTACAACAAATCCGTGTGATAATATACTTTCAAAGGGTGCCCTCCCTCTTGTCCCGCAAGACTCCAATAATGAAGAATGAAACCAACCTCGATGTTGATCGGATCCTTCAAGATACATGGAAGCTGGCCATTGAAGATCTTTTCTAGTTTCTAAAACATAAGAATGAGTAGATCCACTATCAAACCAAACTTCAACAACATCTTTAACTTGCTCATATTCATTTGAGTCGTAATCAGGAGATAAGAATCTTGAGGCTTCTGAGTTAAACCAGGCATCTCCTCCTTCTTGCTCGTAAATAGAGGCAATACGCTCAATTACTTTATTATCTCTTAAAGGCTCACCTGTTTTTTTGTTTACAAAGATTGGTAAAGGGACGCCCCATACACGTTGTCTAGATACACACCAATCGGGTCTATCTTGGATCATACTTCTTAATCTATTTTGTCCTTGCTTAGGAAAAAAGTCTGTTTGATCAATTGCTTCTAACGCCTTTTCTCTTAATTCATTTTTCTCCATTGAAATAAACCACTGAGAGGTATTTTTATAAACAAGAGGCGCTTTGGACCTCCAAGAATGAGGATAACTATGTATCAAAACACCCTGAGAGATTAAATTATTACATTTATTTATTTCATCACAAACATCTTGATCAACTTTAAAAATATGCTTCCCTGCAAAGACAGGAATGTGTTCATAGTAAATCCCCCCTTCATTAATAGTCATTGGTAATTCTAAGTTATGTTGCTTCCCTAAAAGAAAATCATCCATACCATGAACTGGGCATATATGAACAATACCTGTTCCTTGTTCAGTTGTTACAAAATCACCATGTAAAACTGGAACCGTGAAATCATATCCTGAGTCAAATAACGGATGCTTGCAATTTAAGTCAATAAGTTCTTTTCCTTTTATTTCAAAATTAAGAGTATGCTCAGAAATTTCATTTTCTTTAATAAAGTTCTCTATCAAATCTTTTGCTATGATGACTTTTTGCTTAGTGTCATTTTTATTAATCGTTAAAGATTGATAATCAATATCTTCATGAACTGCTAATGCTCTATTACCAGGAATAGTCCACGGCGTAGTAGTCCAAATGACAATTGAATGATCTGAAAATTTAGGTTCTGAAGACTTCTCTATAGGAAAGCATGTGTAAATAGTAGTTGATTTATGATCTTGGTATTCAACTTCAGCATCTGCAAGGGCTGTTTTTTCTACTACTGACCACAAGACTGGTCGATGGCCTTTATAGATACCACCATTCTCTAAAAATTTTCCTAATTCTCGAACAATTTGCGCTTCTGCATGATAGTGCATTGTTGTGTAAGGGTTATCCCAATCACCTATTACTCCCAGTCTTTGAAATTCTTTTTTTTGAATATCAATCCATTTATTTGCAAAATCTCGACACTGTTTACGAAACTCTAATACTGGTACGTCATCTTTATTTTTTTTCTTTGCTCTGTACTCTTCTTCAATTTTCCACTCAATTGGAAGACCATGACAATCCCAGCCAGGAACATAGATTGAGTTTTTATTTAATAATTGTTGATACTTTACAATAATATCTTTTAAAATTTTATTTAGCGCATGACCCATATGCAAATGACCGTTTGCGTAAGGAGGGCCATCATGCAAGATAAATTTTTCCTTATCTTTAGAATCTTTTCTTAGACTGTCATATAAATTATTTTTTTGCCAACTATCCAATATTGCAGGTTCTTTTTTAGGCAAATCAGCCTTCATAGAAAACTCTGTTTTAGGGAGTAAAATACTGTCTTTAATTTCCATAATTTAATTTACCTTTTGCTATAGTGATATCTAAAGTTATTTGATTTAACAATTCTTTTATACCATTGAACTTTTTTTCATCTCTTATTTTGCTATCAAAAAAAACTTCAATATTTTTTCCATAAATATCTTGATCAAAATCAAATATATGGGCTTCTATAATTGCAACAGACTTGTCAAAGGTAGGTCTTTTACCAAAATTAACAATGCCATAAAATTTATCCTCTGAACCTTCAACTTTAATTCTTACAGCATAAACACCAAAAGGAAGCTGGATAATTTGATCTGGATAATCAAGGTTAGCAGTTGGTATTCCTATTGTTCTACCTCTTTGATCACCTTGTTTAACCGAACCTTCAATACTAAATGGATTTTCTAACAAAGCGTTAGCTTCTTTGATATTACCCATTGATAGAAATTCTCTAATTTGTGTAGAGGATATTTTCATATTTTTATTGTCAGCTAACAAATCAATATCTTCAAGTAAAATTGAGGTCTTCTCACAAAAAGATTTTAATGTTTTGATATTACCTTTTCTTTGATTGCCATAATGAAAGTCATTACCAATCAGTATTTTTTTTAATTTTAAATTATCCAATAAAATTTTATTTTCAAAATCACTATAGGTTAATTGAGTAAGTTCTTGGTTGAAGTTCAGGTCAATTAAATAATCAATTTTTTTTTCTTTGAGAATTTGAATTTTTTTTTGTTTTGTGTTGATAAGAAACCTTTGAATATCATTGAAATAAAAATTGGGATGAGGGTCAAAAGATAGGATAGCAGATTTAATATTGAGAGAGCTAGCTTCTTGTTTAAGTTTTTCTAAAATTTTATTATGACCCTTATGTATTCCATCAAAATTTCCGATTGTTAAACATATTTCCTCATTAATATTTAAATTTTGGTAATCGACGTTTAAATATTGCATTAATCTAGATGCTGCGATATTTGCTCTTGTAATAAATTAAAGGTTTTTTGGGGTTAAAAATTTCAAAATTAGTTATACGGCAAATTATTATAGTATGGTCTCCAGATATCACTTTTTTCTCAACATAGGACTCAATTAAACCTAAAGAATTTTTAAAAAAAGGGACTTTATTTTTTGCTTTAGAAAAATTAACACCACTCCATCTATTTAGAAGATCTCCGGCAAACTTGTTAGATAATTTTTCTTGAGATTTTGATAGAAAATTGACATTTAAAGGACTTTTGATTTTAAACGATTTTAAATTTCCATTTTCATTACCTAAACAGAATAAAAATTGAGGAGGATCAAGTGATAAACTAGTAAATGAATTCACTGTGCATCCAAAATATTCTTTTTTTGAAGTTCCATTAGTAATGATGGTCACTCCAGTCGAGAAAAGAGAGAAAACAGATGTTAAATTTTGTTTATTTTTCATACTTAATCGATGGTAGCGCTGGAGAGACTCGAACTCTCACGAGGTTGCCCTCACCGGATTTTGAATCCGGCGCGTCTACCATTCCGCCACAACGCCTTAAATTGTCATATTTAAATATATTAATAAGTATTGATTGGCAAATCGATAACTTGTTGTGTATTTATTAGATTTTAAGAATAATATCTCCCTACTTTGGAATACATCTACTTTATGGCACCGATTTTGACGTTTGCGATGACTGCTGCTATTACGCCTGGTCCTAATAATATTATTCTTTCAACTAATGCCGTAAATTTCGGCTTTAAAAAAACTATTCCACTTATTTTTGGTGTTTTTTTTGGTTTTTTGTCTGTGCTAAGCCTTTGCCTACTTGGGATTGGAGAAATTTATAAATCTTTTCCTGCAATAGCTTTGATATTAAAAATCATTGCCGCTTCATTTTTGACTTATCTTTCATTTAAAATTTTTACCTCAACTTCATTTTCTGACGAAAAAAGTCCAAAAAAATTTACTTTCAAAGATATTTATTTTTTTCAGATAATAAATCCTAAAGCTGTTACGGTTTCTATGTCTAGCTCAGCTATATTTATCCAAAATAAATTTCCCTATGAGATTGAGTTTGTCTTAATTTTTATTTGCTTTGTAATCTCAACATCTACAAGTGCTTTAGTGTGGGCAGCGATTGGTCATTCATTTAGAAAATACCTAAATGATAAAAAAAAGATAATCTATTTTAATAGAACAATGGCTTTATTGCTTTTATGTAGTATTTTTTTCATAATTATATGAATAATAATTATTTTAAATTAATAATTTTTTTTATTATTAGCCTACTTTTATTATCTCCAATAATAATAATTATTTATAACGCTATATTTTCATTAGGAAGTTTTCAGAATCTTTATTCAACAAGATATGTAATTGGCTCTACAAAAATAATTTTATTGGTAAGTATATTCATACTCATTATTAGTGTTCCATTAGCATGGATAAACACAATGACTGACTATCCTGGAAGAAAAGTTATTCAAATTTTATCTATTCTACCTTTGGGAGTCCCTGCTTACATAGCCGCTTATACTTATGCTGAGTTGCTCGAACCGGGTGGGTACTTGGCTTCGCTTCTAATTTCATTCGATGGTTTTTCCTTAAGAAATAGTTTTTTTGGGTCTCTAATTTTAAGTTTTGCACTTTTCCCCTATGTCTACCTTTTGACAAGAATAGCGATTATCAATTTTTCAGCTCGTTATATAGAAGCAGCAAAGACAATGGGAAAAAATTCATATGAATGTTTTTTTAAAATTTGTATTCCTATGGCGCTTCCGGGCATAGCTGCTGGTTTAGCCTTAGCTTTAATGGAAACATTAAATGATTACGGGGTAGCAGATTTCTTTGGACTACAGACGCTAACAGTCGGTGTATTTCAATACATCTCTGTTATAAATGATATCCCCTCTGCTTACTTGTTATCGATGATAATTCTTATACTTATGTTGGTTTTATACATATTCGAAATAAAAATAAGAGGTAAAAAGAGTTTTCAAAATTCTACATATGAACATATTCAATGGTCAAGATACCAGCTTGGATCAATTAAAACTATTTTAGTTTTAAGTTTAGTCTCCATTCCAATTATTTTTGGTTATTTTATTCCATTAGTTTTTACTTTATTTTTGCTGGCTAAAAACTTTAATCAAATAGATCTTAATAATTATTATTCTTCATTGTCCAACTCAATTGTCTTGGGAATATTTGTTGGTATGGGCTGTATAATTCTCTCAATATTTATTAACTATGTTTCTAGATTTTCAAAATCAAATTGGTTAAATTTTTATAAAAAAATTATTAATATGGGTTACGCCCTTCCCGGGGTTGTAATCGCACTTGGTGTATTAGTTTTTATTAATCTTTTTGATTTGTACTCTCCCATATTATTATCCACTTCTCTCTTTGGTCTAATATTAGCTTTAATTATAAGACTTATATCTATTTCGAATAATTCTTTACAATCTGGTTTAGATAAAATCGGAAAATCTATTGATGATGCTTCTAGATTAATAGGTCGAAGACCATCAACTACTTACTTTAGAATTATAATACCACAGATTAAATTAAGTATACTTGCTGGATTCTTTTTAGTGCTTGTTGACACCATCAAAGAATTACCAATTACACTCCTATTAAGACCATTTAATTTTAATACCTTAGCAACAAGCCTTTATGAATACTCATCTAATGAAATGTTTGAATTAGGATCTCTGCATGCTTTAACAATCATTCTATTTTTATCAGCCGCAATATATATTTTTGATAGCTTTTTAGAAAAAAAGATTATTTTAAAAGAAAAAAAGTAATCACTTATTAAATTTTTTCATAATTTTTAATGTTTCATCACTTACATGGTGTTCAATACCCTCACTATCATACTGAGCTGTTTTTTTTGAAACACCAATTTTAATTAAAAAATTATAAACAATTTCATGCTTTTCTTTTGAAATTTGAGCTAGTTTTTTTCCCTCTTTAGTCAAAAAAATTGATCGATATGGTTCAGATTTAGCTAAATTGAAATTTATAAGACGTTTTAAATTTTTATTTATTGTTGCCTGCGATACACCAAAATGTTCAGCCAAATCAGCATTTTTTACATCTCCTTTTTGTTCAGATATTTCTTGTATAGCCTCAACATAATCTTCTAGAATTTCATTCTTGTTTTGATTTCTAATATTTAGATATTGAGATGAGACTTGAGAGGTTTTTTTACTCATTTTTTCACCATATTTATTTAATCATACAAAGTAAAGAATACTTTGACTAATTTTTAGTTGTATCTATAATTCTTAGCCTAGGCTAAAAATGACAGAACTTGTAATACAACTCGGAAAAAAATTTCAATACCTCCGTTTCTCGAAAATTATGCTTTTTTTATGTATTTTGACTTTATTTTTTTTTGATCCAACTCGAGAAATTTTATTATTTTCTGCTAGCGATGCTTATATTGCAGTTTCATCTTTTGTTGGTGTGACTTTATTAATTTTTGTCTTTTTAGAAAAAAGAAATTTTAATCTTCAACAATTTATTGAAAAAAATAAAAGTTATGAAATTCCTACAAGTGCTTTTTTAGGAGTAATACCTGGTTGTGGTGGAGCTATTATGGTGATGAGTTTATATACAAGAGGAGTTGTATCTTTTGGTTCAGTATTAGCTGCTTTGATAGCTACAATGGGTGATGCTGCATTTTTGCTTATAGCCTCAAAACCCCAAGCTGCTTTAATTATACTTCCAGTTACTTTTATTACAGGAATTGTTTTTGGTTATATAGTAAGACCATTTACTAAAAACTTTATTCATAAAATATCTTTAAAAAAAGATTTGCCTAAAAATTTACCAAAAAATAAAATTTCAAATAATTTTTATTATATCTGGCTAATTTGTCTATTTCCTGGAATAAGTCTTGGTTTGCTTAATGCTTTCCAAATTGAAGTTTCTTACTATGTCTTTGGAGTCGAATTAATCCATTCTTTTTCATTTATTTTAGCTATGTATTGCATACTGCTCTGGGTATTTAATCCTTTGACCGATATTCAAATGGCTTCAATACATGAAAATTCATTACGAAGAGTTGCTGACACAACCTGTTTCGTTACAGTTTGGGTGATCGTTGCTTTTGTTACCTATGAACTAATTGATTTATCAACTAAAGGTTTAGTCTTTGAGTCACTTAAATATTTTGGTCCATTTATTCCTTTAATGGCTATTATTATTGGATTTATCCCAGGCTGTGGTCCACAAATAATGATTACTTCGATGTACGTTTCAGGTCAAATACCGATGTCAGCTCAGATTGGAAATTCTATTTCAAATGATGGAGACGCTCTCTTTCCTGCTATCGCCATTTCTGCTAAAGCCGCAATTATAGCTACATTATATAGCGCGATACCCGCTATATTCATTGCTTATCTTTGGTACTATTTGATAGGCTAATTTTATAATTTTAAAATTTTAATCTCAATGTGGAACAGCATCTATATTTATATCGAAAAAAAATCTACTGGTCGGTATTCTCAATTTTTTTTATCTCTTATCGCTTTTATTGAGAGTATTTTCTTTCCCATTCCACCAGATGTAATTTTAATTCCTCTTATACACTTTAACAAAAATAAGTTCTTCACATCTGTAATTAACTGTACTCTATTTTCAATTTTAGGTGGTGTGGTAGGATATTTTCTTGGTTTATTTTTATTTGATTCAATCAAAGAAATTTTTGATCTTAGTAAACAGGCATTATTTTTTAATTTTTATGACCAATATGGTTTAATAGCAATATTTCTGGGTGGTTTTACACCCATTCCTTATAAAATTATTGCCATAACAAGTGGCTATGCAAAATTTAATTTCATATATTTTATTTTGCTATCATTTTTATCTCGAGGCTTAAGATTTTTAATTATCGGTTATATAGTCTATAAATTTGGAGATTATGGTGTTGAGTTTATAAAGAAAAATAAAACAATTATATTTTTAATCATTCCTGTATTAATTATTTTAATTATATATTTATTGTTAGGTCATGCTTAATTCAAAAAATTTATTTTTCTTAGCTGTTTTGTTTTCTATTTTTGCAATCTTATCAGCTTTTTTTATGCAATATGTACTAGGTCATGCTCCATGCAAATTATGTACTTATCAAAGAATTCCATATTACGTCATTATTTTGATTGGTTTACTTACACTTTTATTTCCTCAAATTATTAAACTTTCATATCTCATGCTTATTCTCTCATTGATAGCAGAATTTTTAATTTCTAATTACCACACACTAAGTACCTATGAGATAATTAGTTATAGTGGTTGCCAAAGTGCAGAAATTCCCAATGATATCAATCAACTAAAAGAGGCGTTGATGAGTGATACTCTTATTGTGAACTGCTCAAATGCTAATTTGAAATATTTTGGCATACCCCTATCACTTTATAATTCTTTTTTTTCATTGATGTTTCTGATAGTAATAGCTGTCTATGCCCGTAAAGAAAAAAACAAAAAAGCTTAACTCTCAAGATAAAAAATTAATCGAAGAGATTATTCGTGTTGATCATGCTGGAGAGCATGGCGCGACACAGATTTATAGAGGTCAACTTGCTATTTTTAATGAAAATACTGATTTTGGAAAAGAAATTAAAGAAATGGCGGAGCAAGAAGAAATTCATAAATCAACCTTTGATGAGCTTATTGTTAAAGAGGATGTTAAACCAACAATTATGTTTCCTTTATGGAATATTGCTGGATACGCACTAGGTGTGGGCACTGCTCTTTTGGGAAAAAAAGCTGCAATGGCTTGCACAGTTGCTGTTGAAGAGGTCATAGGACAACATTACGAAGAGCAAGCTGAAGAACTTAAAAAAAGAAAAATTAATCCTCAGTTACTTAAAACGGTAAAAAAATTTCGTGAAGATGAGCTTGAACATCATGACACAGGGGTTGAGCACCAAGCCGAAATGACTACTGGGTATGTTCTCCTTTCAAAGACAATTAAACAACTCTGCTATACAGCTATAAAAATTTCAAAAAAATATTAATCTTTTTCTAAGATACTATCCCAATAAAGATAGTCTCTCCAGCTAGAGTGGAGATAATCAGATGGAAAATTTTTACTTTTTAACCTTAAGGAGTATTGAGAAGGTTCTTTAGGTTTTCTCATTAATTTAAAACCTACCTGAGATAAACTCTTACTTCCTTTCGTCCAATTACAATGGGAACATGCCGTGACTACATTTTCCCAATTGGTTAGTCCTCCCTTAGATCGTGGAATCAAATGATCAAAAGTTAACTCTTTAGTGGAAAATTTTTCATAGCAATACTGACATGTAAAATCATCTCTTAAAAATACATTAAACCTTGTAAAGGCTGGTATATGATTATGAGGGATGTAATCTTTTAAAGCTATAATACTTGGTAGATACATTTCAAAGGAAGGTGAAGATACTTTTTGGTCATACTCCTCAACTATGTTTACTCTATCTAAAAAAACTGCTTTAACAGTATCTTTCCAACTCCAGATAGATAAGGGAAAATAACTTAAGGGACGATAATCTGCGTTGAGAACCAATGATGGACAATGATTCGAACTTATCATTCTTCAATCATAGCATATCAAGTAGCCAATGGACTGTTAAAAATTGGTTAAATCAAATTTTTAAATTGATTATTGATAGCTTCTATTGCTAAAGGACTTATCGAATGACCACAATTATCATCCATAATTAATTGGCTATTGATTTTTTGATCTGAGAGAAAACTATGAGTCTCTATGGCTTGATTTGGGGAGACTACATCATCTATTTTTCCATGAAATATTAAATATTTAGTATTATTTTTTTTTAATTCTAATTTCTCAAGAATTTTTTTTGGCAACGAACCAGATAATGAAAAAATATTTTGGAAAGTATCTTCGTTTTGAAGAGCATAATATGTCGCTAGCATTGAACCTTGTGAAAATCCAAGGATTGAAATTTGATCAGAATTAATCTTAAATTTTTTTTTAATATTTTTCACAATTTCATCTAAATAAAAAAATGCAGATTTCAAGCCTGCTTGAATTTCCTCCTCTGATCTTTCCTTTAAAGCAAACCATTGATAACCAAAAAAATTAAATTCACATGGTTCTGGGGCATTAGGAGAAATAAATTCTGTTTCAGATTGATTGAGATGAAAATAATCCTTTAATGCAATTAGATCGCTACCATTCGAGCCGTAACCATGAAGGAAAAGAACTATTTTTTTCATATTTTTAGCTCAAATTTAATAATTAGACATTTAAGGATAATTTGATAACTATTGACCATGAGCACATCAGGCATCTTACCTATTATTCTCATTATATCTATGCTTTTGGCATTGCTAATGGTGGTGGTAGGTGTCATTGCAATGGCTAAAAATGGAAATTTTAACAAAAAACATAGCAATAAACTTATGAGAATGAGAGTGTTATTTCAAGGTATAGCTGTTTTTGTCTTTGCTGCCATTATATATTTATCAAGATAATTAATTACACTCATGACTAAAAAGAAAAATAACAAGCTCTTATCTACTTCTATCAACAAAAAGACATCATCTTTGATGGAAGATTTTAACAGTTCGATAGATGTCGATCAAAGACTCATAGAAGAAGATATTCTGGTCACCCAAGCTCACGTAAGTGCCTTAGAAAAATTAAAAGTAATTTCTAAAAATGAAACAAAAAAAATCTATCAAGGTTTAAATGGAATTTTGAACGATTATCAAAAAGGAAATATCAAGTTTTCAAAAAAAAATGAAGATATCCATATGAATGTAGAATATTTTCTTCATCAAAGAATTGGTGATATCGCATTAAAAATTCACACTGGCAGATCAAGAAATGATCAAGTAGCAACTGATACACGCCTATGGACAAAAAAATCATCTAAAGAA
>Ga0255782_10003524_pt1 | contig 11816 bp, 12 predicted proteins | sample 101ome_26_FD_179980 | JGI IMG/M metagenome (GOLD analysis project Ga0255782, IMG submission 179980) | Coastal salt marsh microbial communities from the Groves Creek Marsh, Skidaway Island, Georgia - 101408AT metaG (version 2) | ecosystem: Environmental > Aquatic > Marine > Intertidal zone >...
AGCCCTTCTTCACACTTTTACGCGCACAGCATTCAGAGTTTTCAGCTATTAGCCACTTAGAAGTCAGATCTTCTTATATAATCGGCTAAAGAGTAGTAGATATATTTTCAAGCTTATCAATGACTAAAATTTTTGTCGCCGGGCATCGCGGTATGGTTGGTTCGACCATCCTCAGAAAGCTCGCCCTGGATCCCAACGTTGAGATTGTCACACGTAATCGCACCGAACTTGATTTAACCAATCAGACTGCTGTGGATGCCTTTTTTGACGAATCCAGTTTCGATCAGGTCTACTTAGCAGCAGCCAAGGTCGGTGGTATACACGCTAACAACACCTACCCAGCTGAGTTCATCTACGATAACTTGATCATTGAGGCGAACATTATACATTCAGCCTTCAAGCACGGTGTTAAAAAGCTGCTCTTTTTGGGCTCAAGTTGCATATACCCCAAGCTGGCTGATCAGCCGATGCGAGAGGAGGCCCTGCTCACCGGCTCACTTGAGTGTACCAATGAGCCCTATGCCATCGCGAAGATAGCCGGGATAAAGCTATGTGAGAGTTACAACCGCCAGTACGGTAAATCCCACGGAATTGATTATCGCAGCGTGATGCCAACCAATCTTTATGGCCCTGGTGATAACTATCACTCGGAAAACTCTCATGTCATCCCTGCGCTGATTCGTCGTTTTCACGAGGCGAAGGTCAATGACGCACCTGAGGTAGCGATATGGGGTAGCGGTACGCCCAAGCGTGAGTTTTTACATGTCGACGACATGGCCGCGGCGAGCATTCACCTGATGAACCTTGATAGTGATCTTTACGAACAACACACCCAACCGATGCTCAGTCATATTAATGTTGGCTATGGGAGTGATGTCAGTATCGCCGAGCTTGCCGTTTTGATCGGACAAACCGTTGGCTACAAAGGTAGAATTACCTACGACAGCAGCAAACCCGACGGCACCCCGCGCAAGCTGATGGACAGTTCGCGTCTGAATGCGCTTGGGTGGAAGGCACACATCACGTTAGAAGAAGGCCTTGTCTCGGCCTACAAAGATTTTTTGACAGCAGGAACACGTTTAGATGGATAACAAAGTCGCACTGATCACCGGTATCACAGGCCAAGATGGCGCCTACCTCGCAGAGTTTCTACTGGGTAAGGGTTATACGGTCCATGGCATTAAACGTCGCACCAGCTTATTCAACACCGACCGTATTGATCATCTCTACCGTGACAGACACGAGAAAGACGTTAAGTTCTTTTTGCACCACGGCGACCTGACCGATAGCTCAAGCTTGATTCGCATTATCCAAGAGGTTCAGCCAGATGAGGTTTACAACTTAGCTGCACAGAGCCACGTGGCGGTGAGTTTTGAGGAGCCCGAATACACAGCCAACTCTGATGCACTGGGTGCGCTGCGTATCTTGGAAGCAATTCGCATCCTTGGTCTTGAAAAGAAAACCAAGTTTTATCAGGCAAGTACCTCTGAGCTCTACGGCTTGGTGCAAGAGATCCCGCAGAAAGAAACCACGCCGTTTTATCCACGTAGTCCCTACGCGGTCGCGAAGCTATATGCCTACTGGATTACGGTTAACTATCGTGAAGCCTATGGCATGTACGCCTGTAACGGCATCCTGTTTAATCACGAATCTCCCATCCGAGGTGAGACCTTTGTTACCCGAAAGATTACCCGTGCACTAGCGCGTATCAACTTGGGTCTTCAGGACTGTGTGTACCTTGGCAACATGGATGCGAAACGTGACTGGGGTCATGCCCGTGACTATGTGGAGATGCAGTGGTTGATGTTGCAGCAAGAAACACCTGAAGACTTTGTTATCGCCAGCGGCGTTCAGTACTCGGTTCGTGACTTTGTGAATGCCGCTGCTAAAGAGCTCGGCATGTCCCTCCGCTGGGAAGGCTCAGGCGTCGATGAAAAAGGCTACTGGGTCAAAGATGATGGTGAGGTGATGATCGTTGCGGTTGATCCACGCTACTTCCGACCAACCGAAGTTGAGACGCTCTTAGGTGATCCCTCTAACGCAAAAGCTAAACTCGGCTGGGAGCCCAAGACCACCTTTGATGAGTTGGTGGCCGAGATGGTTCAAGAAGATCTCAAGATCGCAAAACGTGATGAGATCGTCAAAGATCATGGTTTTGCCGTGATGGACTATAACGAATAACGCTTCAATGAATGTCCTACCCGTCATTATCGCCGGTGGCTCAGGCACGCGTTTGTGGCCACTGTCACGCTCTGGTTTCCCTAAGCAATTTTTAGCTCTGGGGGGTAACGAAACCCTGTTCCAGAAGGCCTGTTTACGCTGCGCATCACTAGCTGGCGATCAGATCACTAACCAGCCTCCGGTTATTGTGACCAACGAAGAACATCGCTTCTTGGCTGCTGAGCAATTACGCGAAATTAAGATCAATGGAACGTTGTTGTTAGAACCCGTGGGTCGTAATACCGCACCTGCCATGACGCTTGCGGCACTGCACGCACAGGCATCAGGCGATCCGATTCTTTTTGTGACGCCCGCCGATCAAACGATTCAAGACGATATTGCCTTTCAGCAAGCTGCGACCAAGGCAATCGAGTTAGCTAGTGATGGCGCACTAGTAGTGCTAGGTATCACACCAGACTCAGCGCATACCGGCTATGGTTATATCAAGGCTAATCTTGATGATGCCACTGTAGCGCAATTTGTTGAAAAACCCGACGGACCTACCGCCGAGCAGTATCTTTGTGATGGCAGCTACTTTTGGAACGCGGGCATGTTCGTGGTCAAGGCATCAGTTTGGTTAAATGCCATTGAAACCTTCCGCGACGATATTGCCAAGGCAACCAACAAGGCCTGGGGTGATCATTCTGCGGATGGTTATTTTGTCCGTCCCAATAAGGCACTCTTTGAGCAAATACCTGCTGAGTCAGTGGACTACGCCGTCATTGAAAAGTTACCCGGCAGTGACACACCTATCAAAATGGTGCCACTGGATGCGGGCTGGAACGACTTAGGTTCCTGGGATGCCGTGTGGCACACGACACCAACCAACAGCGATGGCAATGCACTGCAGGGAGATGTGCTTTGTATCGATTCAACTGATAGCTATGTTAACGCCTCAAGCCGCATGGTGAGCTTAGTCGGTATCGATAACGTTATCGTTGTTGAAACCGCAGACGCGGTACTCGTTGCTGATAAAGCACGCTCGCAAGATGTTAAGAAGGTCGTTGAGCAACTCAAAGCCGAGCGTCGTGAAGAGTCAGACCTGCATCGCAAGGTCTGCCGCCCATGGGGCTGGTATGACAGCATTGATGAAGGCGATCGTTTCAAAGTCAAACGCATCCAAGTTGCTCCCGGAGCGAGTCTTAGTCTTCAGAAACACTATCAGCGTGCTGAACACTGGATCGTTGTTAAAGGCACCGCGGAAGTGACCTGTGGCGATCATGTGATCACATTGACTGAGAATCAATCGACCTATATACCCTTAGGTGAAGTTCATCGCCTCGCTAACCCAGGCAAAACACCCTTAGAGATCATTGAAGTTCAATCCGGCAGCTATCTTGGTGAAGATGACATTGTCCGCTTTGACGATAAATACGGGCGATGATAGTCTTAATATCAGACCTCGCCGACAAAGCGAATATTAAGTTTGGCACCAGTGGACTGCGCGGCGGATGGAAGTCAGAGAAGACTGCGTTACGATATCTGAGGAACTGGGATGATAGCGATTGGCTACTTGTAAGTGAGGCCTGGACTATGCGAAATGATCAGTAACGACAGAAGTCATCACATCACATGTTTTTTGTATCTCATCCTCAGTTAATGTCGGATGGCAAAGAAACATCAAGCTCGTTTCGCCCAGTAGCTTTGCATTAGGTAACCTTTCTTTAGGTCTAAAACTCGTGTTATCAAAGACCCTTTCTAGATAAACCTCAGAGCAAGACCCGGAGAAACACGGAACACCCTGCTCACTTATGGAAGCCATAATCGCATCGCGATCAGCTTTAGTGCCTTCAACGAAGACATAACATTTATATGCGGCATGAGTACAACCTGTCGTCTGATCACATTCATTCTGACAACCATCGCAGCTCAAATCTGGCACACGCAAACCTTTCAACTTTTTAGCGGCATTCCAAATGGCATTTGCATTGGCGAGTCTTTTGGAGGACCAATCACTCATTCGTGTTAACTGAATGCGACCAATAGCAGCCTGCATTTCGGTCATACGCCAGTTGGTACCAAAAGAATCATGTAACCAACGAAAACCTGGTGGGTGCTCTCTTTCGTAAACAGCCTCCCAACTTTTTCCATGATCTTTGTAAGACCACATACGAGACCACAATTCGCGATCATTAGTCGTGACCATGCCACCTTCACCACCGGTGGTCATAATCTTATCTTGGCAAAAAGACCATGCACCAATGTGCCCTATTGAGCCAACTGATCGTCCTTTATATTTAGCACCGTGAGCTTGAGCGCAATCTTCAATAACAAACAGATTGTGTTTATAAGCAAGCTCAATGATCGGATCCATATCACACGGCCAACCCGCAAGATGCACACAGACAATCGCTTTAGTTTTTTCACTTAGTACTTTTGAAATTGATTCAACTGTTACGTTCTGTGAATCAAGTGACACATCCGCAAAAACTGGGATAGCACCTGCATTAACTATGGATGATACAGATGCCAAAAAAGTACGCGAGGTAACAACAACCTCATCACCACAACCCATCCCAAGAGCAATAAAAGCAAGATCTAAAGCTGTAGTCCCATTTGAAACAGCTATTGCATATTGAGAGTCTGCAAACTCTGCAAATTCTTTCTCAAGTTCACGACACTCAGTACCAGTCCAATAATTCACCCTGTTGGATAAAAGAACTTGTGAAACGGCTTGAGATTCCTCTTCAGTAAAAGAAGGCCAAGAAGAAAAAGGGCTGTTTAGCATTTAATGAAAAACCGTTTCTAGTATGAATTGTATGTCACGCCGTAGAGACCAATTGCGCATGTATTCAAGGTTAATAGCTACTTTATCTGGCCATACTACCTGTCGGTTATAGGACTCCGGATCAGTCTGCTCTGATAAAATTTCTTCCTCATTACTATATTTCAAAGTGGCTGGCCCTGTTATACCAGGGCGAAGTGAGAGGATTGCACGTGCCTCACCCTGCAATGTATCTGCAAACCCAGGGACATCTGGTCGTGGTCCTACAAAGCTCATATCACCAAGTAAGACGTTCCATAACTGAGGTAACTCATCGATTTTGGTACGTCGAAAAAAGGCACCCAATGGAGTAATCCGCGGATCACCTCGGCACGTTACCGTGGTATCAAAGCCTGCAGATTGAATCATGGTTTTGACCTTCACAACACGAAAGACTTTCCCATAGCGACCCACTCGCTTTTGGATAAAAAAACCATTAGATTTCGTGTCAAAACAGGCCGCCAACCAAGCCAGAAGAATTAACCACCAGGTAAATAACAAACCAAAAGCAGAAAAGAAAACGTCAAACACCCTCTTTATTGATGATTGGGATCGACTCAAACTAGGATGAAAAGCGTCATAAGTAGTCATAACGTTTTAATGTGTCCCCTACCAGGGCTTCTAAATTGGCGACCCGATACCTGGCCCCGCCTGTGACTAAAATCATTTCAGCACCCCTAGAATTCTTGCCAGACGTGGTGCTTTAGTGCGCAATAATCCGCTCACTGCATAATGACCAAAATAATAACCCGCTTTTATCAAACTCAGCCCTTCTACCTCACGATACAAACGCCAAGTAAACACAGCGGCATTCGCCTTATTAGCCGAAATTGAATCCTTACGCACACGATACTGCGCAAGCGTTTCATTTAAGCCGTAGGCATAATTCGTCTTTTTCAACAACTTCAACCACAAACCAAAATCCTGACGCTTACAGATCAGTGGCATGTATACCTTTCCAAAGTACTCAGAATCATACATTGCGGTTAAACAACCAATCGAACAAGTCTTTAACAAGTCCGAATAACCAACCCTATCCGGCACCCCAATATGCCCAAATACCTGGCCATTTTCATCAACTTTGTCATAAGCCGCATAACTAAACGGATAATCATTCGCCTGCATAAACGCCAACTGCTTTTCCAATTTAACCGGCAACCAAAGATCATCGCTATCCAAAAACGCAACATAACGCCCCTGCGTCACCTCAATGGCTGAATTCCTTGCAATAGCAGCACCGGAGTTCGTCGCTAATTTGATCAATTGGATACGATCATCTTTGTGCACGAAGGCTTCAACAATCTGCACAGAATTGTCAGTTGAGCAATCGTCGACAATGATCATCTCCCAGTCTGTAAAGGTCTGCGCCTGCACCGAACGGATCGCCTCTCCAACAAACTTGCTAGAGTTATAGACAGGTGTAATGACAGAAACTAATGGCTTATGCATGTTTTGTTATTGGAATAAAGACCTGCAATAAATACTCTACAATACACTGCCCGTTTGTAAGGAACTAGTACTTCTGACCGTCGGAATCCTGCCGGAAAGTTCGCATACTCACCTCATACGCACTAGTTATCAACGTCGAGTGATCTGATAAGAGAGCGCGTGCCGCCTCGTATTGACTGGCACGAGAGCCAACTATTTGAGAGAAGCATACATACCAGCAGAAAATGTCAAGGCCAGCAAAGAAATAAAAGTCGAAAACAAATAAATCCCATCCGAATTTATACGAAGAAAGCTCCCAAAGGATAAAATATACGGTATAAGCATAATCATACCGATCCGCTCATACTGCCAATTTAATCCTATAAAATAAAAAACGGTGGAAATAAAGCTAAAATAAAAAATAAAAATATTATAACTCTTGAACAACGTTCTAGATTTCAAGGTGCCTAAAATTATAAAACCCAAACTTATAATTAAAAATGGTAATCTAAAATCACCCCCTATAATTCTAGAATGGTTTTCAATCACTAATAACTTAGGAAGAATAGCAAGAGCCAAAGCAAAAAAAATAAAGCCCATAAGCAAATGAAACCAAATATTCCTACTAAAATTACCGAAAAAATAAGAAGTAAGAATGATAGGAGTAATTATCAACATACTCTTGTGCATAAAAGATGCCAAAATTAATGATAAAATCAAATGCCCAAGATTTCGACGAGCAAAAAACACTAAAGAAATGAACAAGACCGACATCGCGAGCCCTTGCCTCATGACATTACTAGTAGACATGATAACCGGCCAAGTATGGATCGCAGTTACAAAAATAAGAAAAAAAAGCGGCTTCGAAAATATTCTCTTAGCCATCAAATGATCTTTGATTAAAAAGCCACTCGAGATTGCAAGAATAAAGCTAGTTACATATACACCAAGATGGAAATCGCTTATTGACAGAGTAGCAATCTTCCAGCCAAGTAGATCCTTCCAAGTGCCCCAAGATATATTCTTATAATGATAAGATGCATAATAATCAGGTCCAAAGCCATAGTATCCAGCACCAACAATAAAAGCATATATTATGGCGACAGACGTCAAAATATAATTTGAATTATATTTTAGTGCATCAAAACGCATTCTTGACTGCAATAACAATTGATTTGGTCAAGCCAATCATAAAAAAACTCAACTTTGTACCCAAAGGCGCAACTCGAAAACTTAACCTTAATTTGTTGAATATATTGGAACTTGATCGGACACTAATTAAAGTTTCAATAATATTTTTTCTGCTATCTTCTCCTACATGCAAATAGACTATGGCAGAAGGCACTAGATGGGTATCGATGCCATATTTTTTTACTCGCATGGAAAATTCATCATCGCCGCAATAGTGAATAAAAGATTTTGCATCATAATTCCCAGCCTGCCAAAAAACTTCGATTGGATGAAGCAAGCAACGTGCAGTAAGAAAATCCACTGGCTTGGCTTTTTGTTTTTTAACTTCTTGTAGTTTTTCTCCCACAAAAATGTGATCTGTAATATTTAAAAACCAATTCTTTACTACCGTACCCGATTTAATAATGCTCAATTGATCAGACTGATCGACAGAAAGAGCACCTGCTATTACTTTTCGCTTGTTTAAAATAATATGATCTCTCAAAATCTCGACAGCATTATGACTTAACTCAACGTCATTATTTGCCAACAAAATATAATCACCAAGATCACCTTTTTTTAGTATGTATTCAACTCCATAATGGATTGCGCCACCCCAAAACAACCCTCCTGTTCCGCTGAGAACTTTTACATCCGGGCATTCTGTTACCAACCATTCAAAGGTTCCATCGGTCGAATTATCATCCACAACCAAAATCGAAATTTCACTATAAATAGTTTGACGCCTTAGCGACTGTATGCACCTCTTAGTTAGTTCGATACGGTTAAAAACTGGTATTAATACATGAATCATATTTCCACCCAAGCCTTGAGAATGTGTAGATTTGTTGGACTCCGCCAATATAAGCCTATTTTCGTCAATTCAGACTGCACCCAATGACTATCCAAAATTGCGCCGCTCCCACTGCGTTGGAAAACCGCAGCGAGGCCCGTTCGTGAGATTGTTACCGGAAATCCCTCGGCATAGCTCCAACATCGCGAGCGCAGCGGTGAGAAGAAAAATACAGCTCTTCGATTAGATCGAGCGGGTCCAACAAATTCAATCACCTCCACGTCTGTCTTCTCCACCGGAAATCATCAATTACTCGCTTGAGAATTCCAAGACGATCGACTGAATCAAAATAATTGAGACGTTCTCTGCCTGCCTTTGTAAGTCGTATACGAAGCTGCGATTCGTTAATGAGGTTTGTTAAATGATCCGCCATAGAACCTGGGTCGTTTAAATCCATCAACAAAGCTGCATCCCCAACTTGATCACGCAAACCAGCCTTATCCGAATACAGAACAGGCACATCGAGCTCAAAGGCCTCAAGTGGCGGTAGATTTGTTGGTCCGAAGTAACTCGGCATGACAAGGGCGACAGATTGGCGATAGAGCTCGGGAATTTCTTCATTATCAACAAACCCAATGAACCGAACCCTATCTTCGAAATGCATCTTACTAACTAAAGACTTAACATGGTCAAGATTACCTTGGTCACCCCCAGAGAAAATCGCACCAACGCGAAGCCCATGCCGCTCTTCTAAGGCCCGCAAACCTTCTAATAAATAAACATGGTTTTTATGCGGCCAGAATTGCGCCGGATAAAACACATAGGGCACATCTAAATTGTATTTAGCGCGTACATCAATCGATGGGGCGTCTGAAGAGATAGATTTCCGCGTTGTGGCTGCCGCTTGAAATGGCATCACATAGACCCGCTCATCATCAATTCCATAGCGATGAACGACATTTTTTTTCCCAAGTTCAGAATCGACAAAAATCGCAGTTGCACGGGGCAGCACTGCCCAATATTTTTTATCCCGCGCCTCTAATTGACAGCCCCAACGCACCTCTGGAAATTCTGGATCATCTCGATGAGATAGATCCCAAACTGTCGTGATGTAATTTATTTCCTCAAGATCTCGTGGCCAACTAGACGGAGAGACCGAATATGCTAAGTCAATTTTATGCTTGGTCAAAATCTTCTCGATCGGGCTATATCGTTGAATTTTTTTCACTAAATTTAATAGACGAGGTTCTGTAATCAAGCGACGAAAGTAAATGAATACCTTACTCACAGTTGAGATCTGGATTAAATCCGCTTTAATCCCAAATTTTAGAAGAGTGCCAACATTTTCACTAAGGGTTGTGAAATAAACAACCTCTACTAAACTTGGAGGCAATTCGCGCGCTAATAATGCTGCATTTAATGCTTGTTGATAACCTCCGCCCGCGCGAATTTGCTGATCAAAAACCACTGCCAACCTGATAGGCCTCATTTCAAATATTTCCCTGAATGAATATTTGCTTCAGCGATTCTGAAACACGCAGGATCTGATCTTCCATCAACGCCAACCCACTCGGCACATAAAACCCGCGCTGATACATTCGCTCAGCGACTGGGTAGCTCTCACCTTCAAATAAACCCATCTGGCGCAGAACCGGTTGCTGGTGCATTGGATAAAAGAAAGGCCGGCAGCCAACGCCAAGTTGAGCCAATCGACTAATGACCCCTTCGGCATCAAACTCAACGGAGTCATCCAAAACTAATCCATAAACCCAATAAATATTCTCTGCATATTCGGTCTTAGCTAGAGGCAGCTGCACACCCGGCAAGTCCGCAAACAATTCGTTATAGCGCCGACCAATCCAGTGTTTCTTTTCCAGAAACTCATGCAGCCGCTCAAGCTGCGCTACGCCCAACGCCGCCTGTAGGTTGGTCATGCGCAGGTTCCAGCCTAGCCGCTCATGCACAAACCGTTTACCGGGCTTGAAGCACAGATTACGCAGCTCGCGGCATTGTTCGGCTAGGTCATCGTCATCGGTGAGTATCATGCCTCCCTCGCCGGTGGTGATGTGCTTGTTCGGGTAAAAGCTCACCGTGCTGATATCGCCAAACGATCCGCAGGGCTTACCGCGATAGGTCTGGCCGATCATCTCGGCGGCATCCTCGATCAACTTCAAGCCATAGCGCTGACACAACTCCAACACGGGATCCATATCCACCGGCAAGCCGTAGATATGCACCACCATGATCGCCTTGGTGCGCGGCGTAATCTTGGCCTCGATCTGGCTGACATCCATGTTCCAAGTCAGCGGATCACTGTCCACCAACACCGGCGTCGCGCCCGAACGCACGATCTGCATCAAGCAAGAAATAATCGTGAAAGTTGGCAGAATGACCTCATCACCCGGTCCTATCCCCAGCGCTTCAACCGCCGCATCAATCGCCGCCGTGCCGTTGGTTACCGCAATGCAATGCTTTCGCCCAGCGCGAGCCGCGAACTCTTCCTCGAAGCGCTTGACGAACGGTCCTTCGGATGAGATCCAGCCAGTGTCGATACACTCGGCGAGGTATTTCTTCTCGTTGCCATCCAGCAAAGGCTCGTTCACAGGAATAAAATTTTGCATAAAGGGCTAGTTACTCTTTGTCTTGGCAAAAATAAAACCTTCCCATGTCGCAAATTCATTTCCGTTATCAATTGCTTTAAAGCCCTCTAAAACTTCGTAACCATGATTTGTGAAGTTAGCCAAGAATTCGGACTTTTGGAAAAGACGATGCGGATATCGGGCAGCATAGATTGTTTCTGGAACATTTTGGATCATTATTCTTTCACCTCCCCCCGCAACAAAAGGAGTTCTATCAATAACAATAAATTCAATATCCTTAGATAAGATATCTTTTAAAAGATCGGAGTAATTTTCCAAATATTGAAGAACACCATTAAGTATCAACAAGTGTGGTTTTCCGATATCAGCAATATAGTCAGTTATATTCTTGTAAAAACTAAGATTTTCGTCGGAGATTTGCTCATTGCCGACGTCGACATAATGCGACTGCTCAACAACTCCATAGCTTATTTTATGAGGAATCCCATCTAAAAACTTCTTATTTTGAAAATAAGTCGAACCCAATGAACCTCCGAAATCTAATATTCTCAAATTATTATGGGTATTTGCCGCAACCAACAAAATTGAAGATAGCAGCGGCCATGAGTATTGGATTTCAGAAAACAAAACTGAATCTCGCTCAAAAACTGCCTGGCCATTTTTTACGGCAAGAACCGATTTCAAGGTTTTTTGTAAAATGTTCGGCTCCGCATAGCCTGCTGTCTGACACGCCGCGGCAGCAGCATCCCAAGATGAAAATTCACCCTCAAATCCAAAACCATTTTTACCATTTCTAAGATTGCGGATCAGTCTTAAGAAAGCCGGCGGCAACAATTCCTTG
>Ga0255782_10003529_pt1 | contig 11804 bp, 21 predicted proteins | sample 101ome_26_FD_179980 | JGI IMG/M metagenome (GOLD analysis project Ga0255782, IMG submission 179980) | Coastal salt marsh microbial communities from the Groves Creek Marsh, Skidaway Island, Georgia - 101408AT metaG (version 2) | ecosystem: Environmental > Aquatic > Marine > Intertidal zone >...
TAGCAAGTTCACGAGCAGCTCTTGCTCTACCTGCTGATTCGCCTAGTGCAATAGCACCAACAAAAAATGCAATTAGTGCATTTCTGAGAACGGTGCAAATTTTGCATGTAACATTATAAAAACTTGTGTGAGTTATTGCAGTCATTACACCCACCCCCTTAGGTTAGCGTTTACAATCATATCCTCATAATGCTTTTCAGCAATATAACGAATGTCACAGCGTGAAAGGCCCATATCGTTTAGTTCACGATCTGAAAGTCTTGATAGTTCTTTGATAGTTTGATTTGCAAGTCTTCTTGCTTTGAGTTTTACGCTTTGCTTCTTTAACCATCCCGCGATAGATGGCAGGCCAATCCAAGTGGCCGTGTTTATTAGTGTAGTCATTGCTACAGTCTCCTTGTATATGTGTATGTGTGGCTATAAGGTCTGTCACGTACCCCGGTCTCTCCCGGCGCTACCTTTGTATGGCATAGGAAATGCCCTTCATTTTTTCTGAGCTGAAGACGCTCTAGGAATGAAATAGTACAGCATCACTGTCCTATTCCCAACTATTTATCATACTATACTATAGTATAATAAAAAAGTCTACCGCTTTTTTGTAAAGACTGTTATGCTATTTTTGCAAGACTCTGCCAACTTTAGGTTGACACACAAATAAGCAGGTGCTAATATAAATAGAATTGTCGAGCAACGTCGAGCTCGGTCTTAATAGTGAGCGACGGGGTAAAGCCGTCAAGCGAGGAGATAAAAAATGGACGCATTCACTCTATGGAGCCTGCTTGGGTTCCTGCTTGCCGCATATGCGGTTATAGCAAACGATTCAGTACAAACTCTCGGTACTTGGATTGCATCAAACAATGAGAGATTCAACTATAAAATACTTTGGGCCGCCGCTAGTGCGGTTTTATTATGGGCATTGTGGTATGGCTACTTTATCTATGGTGACATTTCATACGGACGGTTAAATCGTATTCCGTTTGTAGAAGTGCAATGGTATCACGCAATGGCACCACTTATACTTGTTATACTAACTAGGGTAGGTGTGCCTGTATCAACATCGTTCCTAGTGCTTAGTGCTTTCGCAAGCACCTTTGTATTAGAAAAGATGCTGATGAAATCTATTATGGGCTACGGCATCGCGGCACTTTTTGCTTACGGAGTTTGGTACTTTGTTAGCAAATGGCTAGACGAAGCAAAGCCTGTGCGGGAAGAACATAAATCGTATTGGCGAGTAGCACAATGGGTGGCAACCGCAGGCTTATGGTGGACTTGGTTGAGCCACGATATGGCAAACATCGCAGTGTTCCTTCCAAGAGAACTTAGCATAGACTTGATGCTGTTTATTTCAGTAGTATTTGTCGCAGGCTTGTTCTTTATGTTTAGAGAGAACGGTGGTAAGATACAAAAAATTGTTCTTGAAAAACACAACACTCGTTATGTAAGAAGTGCTACACTGATTGACTTGTTCTATTGGCTAACACTTTATTTCTTCAAAGAACTAAACGACATTCCAATGAGTACAACTTGGGTGTTTGTAGGTTTACTTGCAGGACGTGAACTTGCTATTGCACAGTTCTCAGGCAAGAAGAAAACTAAAAGTGTGTTTCCGCTAGTAGCAAAAGACTTTGGTAAGATGATGGTAGGCTTAGGTGCATCAGTAGCACTGGTCCTAGCAATACATTGGATCATTGTTCCTAACGGTTACGGACTATAGCTCGGAAAGGCAGGGAACGACGACCCTGCCTAACTACATATTAATATGATAAAAGATTGGGACATAAAAGATATCTGCAGAACAGTAGGCAGGATAACTTGGGCTGCAACTGATCCAAGAATGGACGGCTTTAATACCTGGGGATGCAAAAGAGAACTGTACGAACTGTTATTCTTTGTACAACAGGAACTAGACAAGTGTAGCACCTACGGTGATGTAGAAGAAGACTATCTAAAGAAACACGATCAGGAGATGATGCTACGAGCATTAGGTAAAAAATGAAAATAGGAATAGCAGGTTACGGCTTTGTAGGCAAAGCCCAAGAACTTATCTTTAAAGACTATCACGATATTATCATAAGCGATCCAGCACAAGGCCAGTACGGTAATCTTGCTCACGCAGATTGTGTTATCGTTTGTGTTAGCACACCGCAGAAAGAAATGAGCGGACACTGTGATGTAACAAATGTGTGTGATGTCATTGACGAATCATCTGATGTTCCTGTACTCATCAAAAGCACTATCTCTCCAGAAGGCTGGAGACTTATTACTGATACTTGTGCTAATAAAAATATCACGTTCTCACCAGAGTTCCTACGTGCAGCACATTGGCAAGAAGATGCAAAGAACAAACGTGACTATTACTTTGGAGGTGAAAGTTGCAACTACTGGAGCGACTTATATCTGCGAGCTTTAGGCCCAATCAATGTTAATATTGGGACGCCCGAAGAACTTATTCTAATGAAGCAACTTAGAAATAGTTACCTAGCAACCAAGGTAACTTTCTTTAACCAAGTTTACGATTATTGTACTGGCGAAGGTGTAGACTTTGAACAGGTGCGTAAGTTTATTACAGCAGATGATCGTATAGGTGAAAGTCATAGTCACGTAACTCAAGAACGAGGCTTTGGAGGACATTGTTTGCCCAAGGATACCCTTGCAACGGTACGCAGTGCAAACGTCAGTGCCAATACTCGTATGACACTACTTGAAGAAGCATTAGACTATAACAAGTCAATACGCAAAGATTAGATAGGCTCTCCTGGCAACCAGTCTAAGCAAACACCGTAGACTTTCCCTGCGAAGTCACTGTTATCAAAGTTTTTGTTGATTCTATCTTCAGCAGCTAGGCACAATTCTTTTGTTTCAAATTGTAAAGCACTCCAGCCGTCGGGCGCAACAATGTCCCCGGGCAACCAATTACCGTCTTGCATCAGGAACATTACTACTAAAAAGTATTTCACTTTATTCTTTATTGTATCTTTCTAAATTAGCAACATAGTTTACCATGCTGTGATCTGAAAAGTTATCAATACTCCCTTGTTTTAGGCCCATCCACATACCACGCCAACGATCTTTAACACGCTGCCAAGGAGTCATTTTCCTTACGTTGCCGTAAGCGTTCATATAGTGTTCAGTACCGTGATGTACATAACCCATAGCTGCTAGTGGAACCCGTGTAACAATATCGTTATTATTGACCCAACGATGATGTTCTACATTTAGGCTTTTACAGTAAGCTCTCCATCCTACTCTTGGCGAACCAAATGTGTATAGTTCAATAGGATCGTTTAGATCGATATTGTGTTTGCAACGGCTTGCCATAATAGTTGCCATTGCCGCTCCTAAACTATGTCCACAGAACCAAAGTGTTTTATTTACATTGGCTTTACGGTTTATGTCTTCTTCGACCATAGGCCAAAGTTCGTCTACTTCTGCTTTGAACCCTCTGTGTACCCTGCTGACAGTTTCAGCCATTACAGGCATTGCTTTGAGATCTGCTTTAATATCGTTAAACTCGCTCGGTTGTGTTCCTCTACAAGCAATAACAATATCATCTTTGTTCATAAAACGGTATGCCTGAGCACCATCCCTGTTATAAAATTCTACTGTGGTAAACCCTAATTTTTTCACTTGACTTTTTGCGTCTTTTTCGTTACAATAAGCAATACTAGCAAGTTTCGCAAATAGCAAGGAACGTTCTTTGAAAGTCATTTTTGATATCGACATTTTGCCCTCCTCGTATATGCAATATTTATGTGTATGTTAAGGTAAATACACATAAGGAAGTTACAATGAAAAAGCATACTAGATCTATACTACAAGAATTAAGTAATCTTCATCCTATCCGTAAGGATAATGATTATTTGATTGATACTACAGCTAATAATATAATCGAAAGTGCAATTAATCTACTCAGTAGAATACATAGTGTTTATGATCAAGACACAGCCAGTGAGCTTGAAAGACGTTTTATTAATAGTATTAAAGCAGGCGATCCACGTAAATTCCGTAGAAGTATGAACAAAATAATTGAGAGTAAAAAGAATGACGATTCTTAAAGAAGGTGGTAATGTTTTTAAAACTGATCAAGGTCCGCTTACACAGCGTATTCCTACATCGGCTGTAAGACCTACTGTTAGCGCAATAGAAAAGATTACAGGTTTAGAGTTTGTAGATGATGACCTGTTAGGTACCACAGGCAAGAAGGTAGATCCAGACGGAACATTTGAAAAGAACAGCTCGGGCGACTTAGATCTAAACACTGATCTAAACAAGATAAGCAAAGACGAGTTGATTGCAAAACTTACTGCCTGGTGCAAGAAGCAAGGCATTCCAGATAATGAAATAATGAATCAAGGTCGTAAGTTTACAGGCGGCTGGATACACAATGCTGGTGACCAAGTACACTTCCGTATGCCTATCCAAGGCGGCGAAGGCTATGTGCAAACAGACTTTATGATGACAACTAATCCAGACTTGCAACGTGGAGCCAAGCGTGGCGGCACAGAACAATACTCAGGTAAGGACAGAGCTATACTATTGTCTAGTATTGCAAGAGGTAGAGGCTACAAGTTTAGTCCTAAATTTGGTGTAGTTGATCCAAACAAAGGCGACGAAGTAGTTGCAGATAACTGGAACGATATTGCAGTTGTCCTATTAGGCAAAGGTGCTACTGAGGCAGACACGCATACTGTAGAAAGTATGCTTGCAAAGATTAAAGGTGATCCTAACTATCAAGAACTAATTGCTCCTTGGAAAGAAGCAATGGAAAAAGAAGGTAAGTCAGTACCTGAAACACTTGCTGACCGCAATCACGATCGTGTAGTTGAACTAATGAAGGCACTAACTAGATGAGATTTACAGAATTTCGTATTTTAAAAGAGGATTGGGTATGCGGCAAATGCAATGCAGAACCCTGTGTTTGCGAAAGTCTCTCAGAAGCAGCAAAGGTGGGTAGAGAATACCAACACCTAGAGGATCTTGTGTTTGTAAAAGGATCACAAGGTGGAATGGAGGCAGCAGATATATTAGAAAAGCTTGGCTCAGACTCAGGAGATGTTGCTATCAAATGGGACGGCAACCCTACTATCTATTGGGGACGTGAGCCAGATGGACAATTTGTTCTTGTAGGCAAGAACGGCTGGGGCAGAAACAAATCAACTTCAGCAGAAGACCTAAGTCGTTTTATCCAAAATTCAGGCAAAGGTGTAGAAGAAGAACCATGGAGAGCAGACTTTGGTGCTGAAATGGCAGAGGTGTTCAATATCATGAAAGCAGCTACACCTCCAAACTTCCGCGGATATGTATACGGAGATTTATTATACAGTCCACGTAAACCGTTTAGCACTACTGACGGAGCAGTAGAATTTGAACCCAATAATGTCAAATACACAGTAGATACGAAGAGCCAACTCGGCGGACGCATAGCGAATTCAAAAGTTGGTGTAGTAGTTCACACAAAATTTGATGAATGGGGCAGCAAGTCTGGCACACCTATTAAAGATGTAAAAGAACTTAATTCTCAAGACGCTGTAGTGCTAGGACAAACTTATGTAACACATCAGCCCACAGTAGACACAAAAGAGGTTGACAGCATAAGAAAAAGAGTGCAAAGTAGTGCAAAAGCAGTAGATGCATTTCTAAAGGGTACACAAGGATTAAGTAACCCTGGACAAATTATCTACACTTATCTAAACCAAATGGGAAAGGCTAAGAACCTAAGTCAATTAGAATCAAACTTTTTTAATTGGTTAAAGCAAAGTAAAGTAAGTCAAGGACAGCAAGCAAAACTAGCAGCATTAGAAGAACAAACTGGTGGCTTAACAGCAATACTAGGACTTGTAAAACAAATTATGTCTGTAAAGGATCATATCATAGATCAATTAGACGATGCTGACGCAGACGTTAAGGCAACAACAAAAGGCGAAAAGGGTGGCGAAGGTTACGTTGCTCTCGGAAGTAAAACTAAATTAGTTCCACGTAATAGATGGACACCAAATTAAGGAAATAGATATGAAAATAAACGAAGTAACAGAAGCAGGAATGGAAACAGATCCTAATCACAAGATACTGGCTAACATTGGTAGAGCATTGATGAGGCACAGTGAAACAGCTTCGATGAAAGGTAAGTCAGATGCAGAAATTGACATGTTTAACAAAATGTCAGTCTTAGGTAATGCGCTTACAAAATTTGGTACTACATTTGGACCAAGAAGTGTGCAAGATCTCGAAAAAGAAAGTGGTATGAATTCGAAAACAATTGAGAAGTTTATGGCATTTGGCGAGAAGTTGGTAGCAAAAGGTGTAGCACCTAAAGTAGCAGACCCTGAGCCCGAAGACGAACCAGAAGACGATATGGATACAGCACCAGACGATGACGAAATAGCTCGTCAAGCAGATATGGTAGCTAGAGGTCGTTAATGGATTTTATTAAAGACCTACACGAGTCAAGGATGACCAAAGACAATGGCAGCTCAAAAAAGCTGACATATACTGACTGTGGTGAAAGAGCTTACTTGACTCTGTTGGCTTTGGAAACTATGCGTCAATATCCTGATTTTAGAGGATATGTACAACGCTACTGTAAAAAAACATCTGGTTTTGAATTATACAAATTTTATCGCATAATGGGCACTGACCTATATAATTTTATCTATTTCCTTGTAGGAGATGACAGTGCCCAAGATAAACTTAAAGATCCGGGTGCTGCAAAGAAATTAAAAAAAACTACTAATATACCTGTTGCAGACGTAAACAGATATATTCAATATATTGCACAAGGTAGAAAGCCTTTGCAAATTTCTAATATGTTTATGAAGCTAGAAAGCGGATTGAATATTACAAATTCAGATTACAAAGCTATACGTAGAAATCTTGTAAATTTTAGTAAACTTACAAAAGCAGAAAAGCGTTTATTGTCAACTAGACTTATTTTTGCTGTAAGAGCAAAGCTTCGTAGTTCTGATATAATTGAAGACTTTGAAAAGTTTGCCCAAATAAAAGATCTAGAGAAAGCAAGTGTAATTGATCCAGAACCAACTGTTAGCCGTCCTGACATTGCAACCCGTCCGGGTGACTTAGCACTTTACAGATATCTAGTCGGCGATCGTAATCTTGCCTTAACTAAGAAGTTTTTAGAAGCAGCTAAAGACGGAAAAGCTGCAAGTTCTAGCATGGTGCAGGCATACTTGCCAGCAATCGAAATGCTTGATGATATTGTTCAAGCAGGCCCCGCCTTTGTACAACAACTACGTGCACTACAAAAGAGAGCAAAAAAATAAATTTTTTCCTCGTTTTTGCCCTAAAAAGCCTATTTTTTATACATTTTGCTAAATAATATTATACAAGTTCATAGAAAGTGAACTTGCCATTAGAGAAATAGGAGAAATAAAATGGCAGAGGTAACAAGAGTACACGGCGTAGGTCACGCAGACGCAACTAAGTATGAAACAGCAAATGTAACAACATTTGTACTAACAGCTGGTTCAACACCATCAGCAGGCATTGGCGGAACACTAGAAGCAATCGCACAAGAGTTCAACCCAATGATCATGGAAGCAGACGGTACAAAAATCGTAATGGTAATGGACGGTCACAACACTGACACTGATGACATTGCAGCTCGTGCATCAGAAATCATTGCTTCAACAACTTGCGCACAGCCTGCTTCAATCTTAGGCATGTAAAAAATCCCACTACCTTAGGGACCGTGCTTAGGCACACCAAAGAGCTCACATTTATGTGGGCTCTTTTTTTATGTCTGTAAATACGTTATGAGATTTACACTTTACACATTAGTAGACATCACAGAAACAGGAGCTCGTAGAGGAGAAGATCCTAAACTGTTTAAGCAACAGCAAAATTTTCTAACCGTTCTACAGACTATTGGTCTTCGTGTTAATCCTACTTATATTGGTGCACCAGAGTGTAAAAAAGACATGCCGGGCAAGTATAGTTTTGGTAAAGATTATAAAAATAAGCAAAATATTTGGGAATATACTTTTGATATAGAATATGAAGATGCGATAGATATAGAAACATTGCACAAAGACTTTGACTTAATCCCAATTATTACAGGATTAGACGAAAGTGTTCAATTTAAAAATGCTGTGTTTTCTTCTCAAAATTCAGCAAGTAAGAACATTATTTTCAAAAAAACTGATAAATAAAAGTGTTACATTGAGTAACCAGGCACAATAATACAACATCTAAAGGCCAACTACGAGTTTACTTTATGGGAGAACATTATTTTAATGTCTGGTGAAATGGGCGATACAACCGAATTAGAAAAATCAAGTTTAGAAGCGCACGTTGATTTATGTGCGTTACGCTATCGTAATCTTGACAATAGACTATCAACGGTTGAAAACACATTAAGAGATATACACAAAGATCTCAAAGATGGCCAAAGCTCAATGACAAGAGTGCTTATTGGCACAGCTGGAACAGTGGTAGCAGGTTTACTATCTACTATTGTTATAATTTTAATAAACTTCTAAACCGCTCACGATAAATAACTATATGTTAGTACGTGAGTTTTTTTATGACGATAATATCGATGACCTAGATGAAGGTCAGACTTGGGCACGTTCTGGAAAGAAAGTGGTACGCAAGTATCGTTGTTCGTCTGGTCCACGTAAAAATAGAATAGTTTCAAAAATCTCTGCATGTTTTGCAGCGCCTGATCCTAAGAAACGAGCTACACTTAAAAGAACAAAAGCACGTTTAGGAAAAAGGATGGCACGTAAAGCAAAGCGTACCAAGAGAGTAAATCCAGCCAGTCGTAGAATACAGGCAATGAACAAAAGGAGACGCTAGTGTTTGTAAGAGAACTCCTTGAAGGTATTACTACAGTATTTGGTAAAAAGGGTAATAAAACAGTTAGAAAATATAGATGCACAAGCGGACCTAGAAAAGGCCGTATTGTTGCAAAGGCAGCAACGTGTAATGCGCCTAAAAACGTAAAAGCAAGTGTCACACTTAAAAAAACAAGAAGATCAAAAGGTAAAACACTTGATATTAAAAGAAGCAGAACCAAAAGAACAAATCCAGCAAGTCAAAAATTAAAAAGACTTAACATAGGAAGAAGAAGAATAAAACCCCATAAAAGACGTGGTGCAAGAAGATCTAGAATATGAAAATTAGTAACTTGATATCAGATTTTGAAATCTATACAACCAATGAACAAAAAGAGTTATTGGAAGATATTAACGGCCTAGTGCCAATGTCAAGTTTTGATGAAAGACAGCAAGTCATAATTAACGAACTAATTAGAAAAAGTATACTAAGTAAAGTACTGTACAACAATAGCGTCATGGTGGTTAAAAATGATTTCTGATAAAATCCTAAAGGACCTAGAAGACATCATTGATCAAAGTGTGATCGATCTAGATGTACCTCAAGTCACTCCTAAATCTATCCGCATCAAAAATTGTGTGATTAGAAAAACCAAACATGGACAATATATTGTTTTCGATATAAAAGAAAACAAAAGTGTTGCTGTTACTAATTTCAAATACACTGCTATCGCACTTGTAAAAAACTTTATTAAGAAGCGTAGTTACAAAGATATTTTAGAACTTGACAAAGACCTTTTAAAACATTATAATGATGCAGTGTTTTATAAAAATTCTATAAAAAATAGTAAAGATTATAAGTATATTGAGGCAAGACAGAATAGATTAGATATTGCAATTCAAGAAACCAGCTTTATACAGAAAAAATTAGATAAGTATATTTTTAATCTTTGATAAATATTATTAATCAAACTAGGAAAGAGTGCAATGAACCTAAGAGAATTTACAAAAGTAACAGCTAAGAAGCTTAATGAAAGCCTAGCTCAAAAGTTTGGCACAAGGATCGATGTTGACCAGTTTACTACTGAGCAACTACTTGATGCCCGTAATAAGTTAAGAACTAAAGTATTCAATGTAGAAACTACTGAAAGCTTTGACAGCGTTCAAAAAGAAGATTATCAAAAAAATAAACTTTTCCTAGATGTTTTGAATGCAGCAATTTCAGAACGTGACGACACTATCATTGACGCAATTGACGAAGCAGTTGAGCAGGTTACTGAAGGCGCAGAAGACGAAGCAGAACTAGTAATGGCTGCAAAGGACATGGTTGACCGTGTTACAGGCTGGATGGAAGACACAGCAGAGATGCAAACAGAATCAATGCTAGAACTTGCTGATGCTATACGCGACGAAATGGGCTCAGAAAAGTCAGAAGCATTTACATCTGCAATTAAGCCTGCACTTGAATCAATGTATGCAGCAATGGAATCAACTCGTAATAGTTTAACTCAAGGTGTTGGTATGCTTACAGGTGAAGCAGAGCCAATGGATACAATGGGCGACGATGACATGGACATGGATATGGACATGGAAGAGCCAGACGACGAAGATGAAATTGCACTAGGCGGCGAAGACGATTTTGAAGCTAGTGATGCAGCCGCAGGCGGCGACGAAGAATTAGGCCGTGAAAAGCGTGAGTCAACTACACCTAAAGGCAAGCGTATCAAAGAAGGCGCTACTAAAAATGCAATGATGGCCGATGCTGAAAAAATGAGCAAAGCGGCTTTTATTAAGAAGTACGGCAAAGAAAATGCTGGAACATGGGAAAACATGAACGAGAGTTCAAAAAAAAAGTAAGTGAAGCTGTAGATAGCGACTTTCTTTACAATGTCTTAAGACAACAAAAAGCGGCAGGCATTGCCGCTTTATCTATGAATAAACTAGATAAGTTTATGCAAAACCAAGGCCGTGGCCAGTTTAATTACGAAGTTTTTAAAGCAGCATATGATGCTGATCCAAAACTTCAGCAACTTGTTACAAACTTTGATCAAGAAAAGATTGAGTTTAAATCAAGTGAAGTAGACGATGTTAAGAATCTTAAAGGCAATCCAGGTCGTCCCAGTGACACAGTCGGCAAAATGGCTAAAAATGCGGTTGACTTAAAAGATCTTTGATGTTATTATTAATTAATGAGCTTAATCACAGAAAAGTACGTCTACGAAAAATTAAAGCGGGTTGAAGTAGACGGCAAAAGAAGATATGCAGCCCCAGGATCCTCTCCAGTTGCTAGTGTAACAACTATACTTGATGCAACTAAAGACAAAACACATCTCATCGCTTGGAAGAAACGTGTAGGCGAAAAGAAAGCACAAGAAATTGTAACTGAAGCAGCTGGTGTAGGCACACGTATGCACAAGTATCTAGAAGATTATATAGATACAGGTGAATGGCCTGAACCAGGAAGTAATCCTTATGCTCAACAAGCACACATGATGGCTACACAGATTAAAGAAAAAGCCATGACAGATGTGGACGAAATATGGGGAAGTGAAGTTCCACTTTATGTTCCAGGCATTTACGCAGGTACAACTGATCTTGTAGGTGTATACAAAGGTCAGCCCTGTATAATGGATTTTAAGCAAACAAATAAACCCAAGAAAGAAGAATGGGTAGTTGATTACTTCCTACAATTGACAGCATATGCGATAGCTCATAACGAAGTTCACGGCACAGACATCCGTGAAGGTCATGTATTCATGTGCAGTCGTGCAGGTGAGTATCAACAGTTTGACATTTGGCCAGACGAGTTCGACGAATGGAAGAACGAGTGGTGGTCCAGAGTTTATAATTACTACGAAAATTTTTCTTAAATAAAATACATCAGTAGACTTACGGTGGTATCATGTGCTGACATACGCAAGTAAGGAGTCTGCTATGTTTTTTACTAACCTGTGTAACACCCTTTTCCTTTACGGATTTATATCAACTTATTGTGGCCTTGAGCCGCCAACA